>VTLG01000595.1_pt1 | contig 47114 bp, 40 predicted proteins | sample 4694571 | NCBI WGS metagenome assembly VTLG01 (sample SAMN12604809, study PRJNA352737) | marine metagenome | biome: ENVO:00000447; feature: ENVO:00000209|ENVO:00000569|ENVO:01000036; material: ENVO:00002151; isolation source: viral sequences binned using virsorter ... | reverse complement strand
ACAAAAAGCATATAAAACATCAAATAAAAATTTAGCCCAACAAATGGGCATGGCAGTATTAGACTATATTTCTGGAACAGAAGAATTTTTTGACCATGGTACAAAATTTCCAAATGGTCCAACGGGTGCAGTTTCATATTATCCAACAGGAGTACCTGGAAGTTTAGCGGGTACAAATTATTTAGTAGATAAAATTGGAAGAGACGCATATGATAGATGGAGTCGTTGGTCAAAATACCTGGCAACAGCTTCTGGATATGAGTTTATTAGTTATTTAGACGGTCAAAAGTCTATAAAACAAACTAAAAAGGAACCAAAAGAACAAGACAAAGATATAATGACCATACAAAATGCTTTGAAAAAACAAAAAAAATCAAATAAAAAAATGAATATTTCTAATATACCAAAGCTAAAGGTCAATAAGGATGAACAAAATGAATCCATAGGCACCTGGCTAGCTAATCAAATATTACTAGTTGAAGGTGGAGCATACGGCCATATGTCTCATCCATTTGATGATAAAGGCCTAACATTTGGAGACTTCAAAAGTATTATTGATTTATCATTACAGGGAAATCTAGACCTAGAAAAAGCAGCAACAGAAAAAACAGATGGACAAAACTTATTTATTACTTGGAATAATGGACTTAAAGCTGCAAGAAATACTGGAGATATAAAAAGAGGTGGAGTTGATTCGAAATCAATTGCAAAAAAATTCGCAGGTAGAGGAAACATAGAGAAGGCTTTTAACTACGCAATGTCTGATTTATCTAAAGCAATTGGAAGTATAAATGACAAACAAAGAAAAAAAATATTTGACGACGGTAATAACTGGGTAAATATGGAAATCATGTATCCAGCATCCGCAAATGTAATTACTTATGATGCTCCAAATTTACAATTTCATAATGTATTACAATATAAAGACGGAAAAGCAATAGGTACAGTATCTGATGGAGCAAGAATTTTAGCAGGAATGATAAAACAGGTTGATGCAAATGTACAAAAAAATTATAGTGTAATAGGCCCAAAAATATTAAAAGTAAAACCTCACCAAGACTATTCAGATAAAAAACCATATTTCACAGGAAAATTGTCTAAGTTGATGTCTAAATTTGGTATGAAAGACTCAAACACCTTTGGTGAATACCATCAAGCATGGTGGGAAGATTTTGTAAACAAAAAAATGGGTAATGTAGACAATACTATAAAAATGGGATTAGTTAAACGTTGGGCTTTCTTTGATAAATCATTTAGATTAAATAAAAAAACAATAGAAGATGAAAAAGTTTTAGAACTGGCAATAAAGATAGATAAACAAAAACACGCAGACCAGGTAAAAAAGAATATGCTTCCATTCGAAAAACTATTTTTTGAACTAGGAGCCGAGGTACTTAAAAACGCAGAAGGATTTCTAGCAGCAAACCCAGATAAAGCAATACAGAACATAAGAAAACAAGTAGCAAAAGCTATTAGTGATGTTAGAAAGGGTGGAGACCTTAAAAAATTAAATAAAATGACTCAACAACTAAAAAAGATAAACGCTATTGGTGGATTCAAAACAATTGTACCGTCAGAAGGAATAGTCTTTATATATAAAGGAAACACGTATAAATTAACAGGAGCATTCGCCCCAGTAAATCAAATTACTGGTATGATGACTTTCTAAAGGAGAAAAGGTTATGAAAAAATATATTCCAGAGCATAAGGTTCAACGGATGAGGAATTTAGTCACTAAAAAATTTAATGACAAAACAAAAATACAGGTAGGATACAATAACAACATAGGTGAGCATTCTGAAGGAGATGTTTGGGAAGAAAGAGGAAAGCTTTGGACGATAAAAAATGGAATAACTCAAACTGTGACAAAGTTAAAAGAGGCCAGGGATAAAGTATTAACTCCATTGTTTTGTCCTAGTTGCAAAAGGTTAATGAAAGAAAAACTGGATAAAAAGATGTGGAGAATATATAGTAAATGTTGTACTTGTGTTTTTGACGATGAAAGTGAATTAAAAATATCTGGAAAATTCAAAGAATATGAGAAGAAAAAATTCACAGAAAACTATATAGATTGGTTAAAAGACTTAAAATCCTATGCTCAAAGTTTTATTGATTCTATAAATAGAGACGGATACGTAACAGAAAGAGGAAAGATAGAGACTTGGTCTAAGCAAGACAAGCAATCAATACTTGAAAAGGTAAATAAAAGAATAGAATTCATTGAATCTGAAATAAAAGAAAAATGGATAGGTATAAATAAAGACTAGGTTTCTGATATTTATTATCAGATTTTAATATATTTTGGGAAAAACATGGCAAGATTAACAAACGAGCATCTTCATAGTGAAATAAAACTTGTAAAGCAAGAGGTTGAATACATAAAAGACAATCAAGCTAGAATGCAAGAAGATTTGACTATGATAAAAAAGACACTTTTAGGTCCGGACGATGGAACTATTTCTAGGGTAAATAAAAACACTGAGTTTAGAAAAACTACTGGTAAAGTATTATGGTCTATATGGATAGCTCTAATAGGTATAATAGGAAAAATAGTATTTTGGGATTAGACATGAATATAAAGAAAATAATAAAGGAAGAACTCGTTGATGTAATACTTGAAAAAATAACTAGAAATTTTTCTAAGGCTGTAGAAGCTTATCAAGAAATCCAGATACAGCAACAAAAATTAAGAAAAAAGTTTGTTTCAGAAAAAGACCCAAAAAAGAAAGAAAAACTCAAAACAGATTTAATAAAACTTCATAAAAAGGTACAAAAGGCTGAATTAGATTTTAATAATGCTTTAAGAAGCGAGCCTATTGAAGATGACTTAATGGAAAAGAGTAAAGGTCTATGGGCAAACATACATGCTAAAAGAAAAAGAGGCGAAGCCCCTGCTAAAAAGGGTAGTAAAGCCTATAAAAAAGCTAAGAAAGCTGCAGACAATATAAATAAATCTGAAGGATTAACTGAAGCAAGATTATCAAGTCAACAAAATAAAGCTTTAGATAATATGAATGATTGGCTACCTAAAGGAAAAGAGGAAGAGTATTTAGAGATATTAAATCAAGAACGAACTCCAGCAATGATAAAATTTCTATCACGAAACGCAGATTTAGGAGTATTATATAAAAAATATAAAGTTCGTGGCAAAAGAGACATGGCAGCATTAGCTTCTGAGTTGATGAATGAAGGTAAATTAAATGAAGATGTTTTCAAAGCGTTTGTAAATGACTTAAAACAAGACCCACGTTCTAAAAGAGGATATGTGGCTACAGCTACAAACACAGAAAATAGAAAAACTGTAAAGGCTAGGAAAACTGATAAAGTTTGGGACGACGGAGTACCTGTTCTAAAGTATATATCAAGAGCATCTAAAAAAGATTCACCATTACCAAAGGGCAAATTTAAGGTTGTGGTAGATGATGGATATGGGTGGTGGTATTATCAAGTTGGTAAAACTTGGTATGGAATCCAACAAAAAGACTATGGTACTCCACCATTTGAATATTAAAAATTAAGGAGAAAAAGTTATGGGTATATTAACAAATCTGTTTTCTGGCGGAGCAGCCGATTTAGTAAAAGGAGTAGGCGGAGTTATAGATAATCTACATACGTCAAAAGAAGAAAAGCTAGCAGCTGAACAACAAATCAAACAACTCGTTTCAGACTATGAAACTAAGATGGAACAAAATATTACTGACCGTTGGTCTGCTGATATGAATTCTGATTCATGGTTGTCAAAAAACGTAAGACCACTTGTACTAATATTTTTGGTCGTGTGCACAGTTCTTATGATATTTATAGACGCTGGCTCTATTGATTTTGTTGTAGAATCTAAATGGACCGATTTATTGCAGCTAGTTTTAATTACAGTTATTGGTGCGTATTTTGGTGGAAGAAGTTTCGAAAAGAGCAAGAGGAAGTAGCACTAAAATCGTCTTAAAAATATATTTATATATATGAAGAAGACTAAGAACATTAAAAAGATAATTAGGGAAGAATATCTTAAATGTGTAAAAGACCCTGTGTACTTTATGAAAAAGTACTGTCAAATTCAACATCCAACTAGAGGAAGAATTCCATTTGACCTATATAAATTCCAAGAACGTTCTTTAGAACAATTCCAATATAACGACTATAATATCATATTAAAATCTAGACAGCTAGGTATATCTACTATATCTGCAGGATATTCACTATGGCTTATGTTGTTTCATGAAGATAAAAATGTACTTGTAATTGCAACTAAACAAGATGTAGCAAAAAACCTCGTTACTAAGGTAAGAGAAATGCACATGTATCTTCCAAGCTGGCTAAGAGGTACTTCTGTTGAAGATAACAAACTTTCACTAAGATTCAAAAATGGTTCACAAATAAAGGCAGTGTCTAGTTCTGGAGATGCAGGTAGATCGGAAGCCTTATCACTACTAGTAATAGATGAGGCTGCTTTCATTGATAAAATTGATGAAATATGGGCGTCTGCTCAACAAACGCTTGCAACTGGAGGTAAGTGTATAGCTTTATCAACTCCAAACGGTGTTGGTAATTGGTTTCACAAAACTTGGATAAAAGCAGAAGAGGGTTCAAATAACTTTAATACAATACGATTACATTGGTCTGTTCATCCAGATAGAAACAAAGACTGGAGGTCAGAGCAGGATGAACTATTAGGTCCAAAAATGGCAGCACAAGAATGTGATTGCGATTTTATTAGTTCTGGTAATAGTGTTATAGACCCATCTATAATAGAGTGGTATTCATCAACTCATGCAACAGATCCAAGAGAAACTAGGGGCTTTGACGGCAATTATTGGATTTGGGAATCTTGCGATTACAATAAAGATTACATGGTTGTAGCTGACGTTGCAAGAGGAGACGGAACAGATTTTTCAACTTTTCACGTAATAGACGTAGAAGGCATGGTACAAGTTGCTGAATATAGAGGACAGCTAACACCAAAAGATTTTGGAAATATGTTAGTTGGAGTAGCTACAGAATATAATGATGCCTTATTAGTCATTGAAAATGCCAGTGTAGGATTTGGAGCAATACAATCAGCAATTGACAGAGATTACAAAAATTTATATTACACATATAGACAAGATGGAGTGGTAGATGCCACAACGCAGCTAACAAAAGGTTATGATTTGAAAGATAAAAGTCAAATGACACCAGGTTTTACCACATCTTCAAAAACTAGGCCACTTTTAATCTCGAAACTTGATATTTATTTAAGAGAAAAAGTGTGTATCATCCGGTCAAAAAGGCTTTTAGAAGAATTAAGAGTATTTATATGGAACGGAAGTAAGGCTGAAGCCCAAAGAGGATACAATGATGACCTAGTCATGGCTTTTAGTATGGGAATGTGGGTTAGAGATACTGCTCTTAAACTAAAACAGCAGGGAATAGAATTGGATAAGTTAGCAATAAATAGAATAGGAAAATCAAATACGGGAATATACACAAATAATAATTTAGGTACAAACCCATGGACCATGAAAACTGGTAAAGGCCAAGATGAAGATTTATCTTGGTTATTAAAATAAAAGGTTATAGAGGGAAAAATATATGGCAGATAAAACATTTTTTGGAAGATTAAAAAAAGCTTTTTCAACATCAACTATTGTTAGAAGAGTAGGAGACAAGGGATTAAAGGTAGTAGACCCACAAAGACTACAATCAGCTGGAAATCTTGCATCAAACTCTTTAGTTGACAGATATAATAGAATACACATGTCTCAGGTTAATGGTGTATATAATCCTTCTACAGCGTTTGCACAACTAAGATTAGACTTATTTACTGACTATGAATCTATGGACTCTGATTCCATAATATCTTCTGCATTAGATATATATTCAGATGAATCGACAATGAAAGACGAGTATGGAGATGTCTTACAAATAAACAGTGATAATCAAGAAATACAACAGGTTTTACGAAACCTTTATTATGACGTGCTTAATGTTGAATTTAATTTATGGCCATGGATTAGAAACATGTGTAAGTACGGAGATTTTTACTTAAAATTAAACATTTTAGAAAAGGTTGGAATAACTAATGCAGAACCCATATCAGTATATGAGGTTATTAGAGAAGAAGGAACAGACCCATCAAAACCTGAATATGTTAGATTTCTCCACGACCCGTCATTTGCAGGCGGACAAAGTAATATTCATTCTACTTCAACAGCAAAAACATATTATGAAAATTATGAAGTAGCCCATTTTAGAATGTTAAACGATACGAATTGGTTACCTTATGGTAAATCAATGATGGAACCAGCTAGAAAAACTTGGAAGCAGTTAACTCTTATGGAAGATGCTATGATGATTCATAGAATTATGAGAGCACCATCAAAACGTGTGTTTAATATAGATATAGGTAATATACCACCTGCTGAGGTTGACTCATATATGCAGCAAGTAATAAATAGAATGAAGAAAACTCCTTATGTAGACCAGACAACTGGAGATTACAATCTTAAATTTAATCTACAAAATATGCTAGAAGATTTCTATTTACCAACTAGGGGTGGAAACAGTGGAACAAGCATAACTGATTTAGGTGGATTAGAATGGACTGGAACAGACGATATAGAATACCTAAAAAATAGAATGTTGGCGGCTCTAAGAGTACCAAAATCTTTCTTAGGATATGAAGAAGGAGTAGATGGAAAAGCGACTTTAGCTGCTTTAGACGTTAGATTTGCAAGAACTATTGAAAGAATACAAAAAATAGTTGTTAGTGAATTAACAAAAATTGGTTTAGTTCACCTATACTCACAAGGATACACGGATGAACAGCTAGTAGATTTTAGTTTAGAATTAACTAATCCTTCAACAATATATGAGCAAGAAAAAATAGAATTATGGGAATCTAAACTTAGACTGGCTGATACTGCTCGATCAAACCAAATGCTATCTGAAGAATGGGTATACAAAAACATATTCAATCTTTCAGATAAAGAAATTGAACTTGAACAAGCAAAGGTTGTTGAAGACACAAAGCAAAAGTTCAGACGAGACATGATTGAACGTGAAGGAGAAGACCCAGCTGCTGGAGTTCAAACGGAAGCAAAAAAGAAAAATAGAGATAGAATAAGAGCAGCCCACGATACTAGAAAAACGAGAGGAGGAAAAACTGATGCCGATGTAGGTAGACCAGTAGAAGGAGACTATTATGGAACAGATAATGGTGCAAGAGGTAGGGATCCGCTAGGTAAAGAAACAAGAAAACGAGACGTAAAAAATAGGGATAGAGATATTAAGCACAAATATAAAAATGGTAGTCCTTTAGCGAGAGAAATAGCTAACTCTATGAACCTTTTTAAGAACAAAAAGTCTGTATTAAAAGAAAAAGCTGAAGGATTGCTTGACGAGTCTAATTTATTAGACAGAGACGTAACATAAGACAGGTTTCTATATATTTATATATGAATATAAGTCAAGCGAGTAAGTTTAGGAAGAAATTATATGGCCAAAAATATAAAACACTCAAAGGTTAAAAATACCGGGGTATTATTTGAGTTGTTGGTTAGGCAAATAACTAACGACACATTAAACGGTATTGAAAAATCTCCTGCGTTAAAAATTGTAAAGGAGTTTTTTGGAAAAAATAGCACTATAAAAAAGGAGCTTAAACTATACAACACTTTACTTAAGGAAAAGTTCCCTTCAGAAGCTAAAGCTGGTAAATTTATAGATATAGTTTTACAAGAAAGGGCTAAACTAAATAACTCAACTATAAAAAGGCAAAAATATAATCTAATAAAAGAAATTAGAAAAAATTATGACCTTGATAACTTTTTTAGAAATAAGATAGACAATTATAGAGTAAACGCTTCGATATATAAACTTTTTGAATCTCATACAAACAAGGGTATAAACAACCCAAAAGATGTTTTGGTATGTAGAGATACTATAATTGAAAATTTATCTTCAAAAGTAAAGAAAAATACTCAAGACGAAATACTAAAGGAATATTCAAAACAGGATAAATCTGTTAGACTTCTTGGCCAAAAAATCTTATTAGAAAAATTCAATGAAAAATATGGAAAAAGATTAAACAAGGGCCAAGCAAACCTAGTAAAAAAGTACATAAACAATATATCTAATAATGGAAAACTAACCGAACACATAAGTTCAGAGGCACATGAGTCTAGAAAAAAAATCACTAGTTTTGCAAATAAGTTTGATGATAAGATAACTTCAATTAAATTAAAAGAAGTTGCACATCAACTAAAAAAGATAGAAAAATCAAAAACTGTAAATGAAACATATTTAGCAACAATGATGAACGTATATGAATTACTAGAGGAGTGTAAACGTGTCAATTAGTAAGGAGCTAGAAAGAATAATTGCTGAGATTATTAAAGAAGAAGGCGCTGTTTGTGAAATGTGTGGAGAGGTTCATGAAGGGTCTTGTGGTGATGGAATGGACGAAGCAAGTACAACTTCTAACGTAGCAGGATACTCAACGCCTCATGCATTTTCTGGAAATAAGAAGTCTGATAAAGACAAAGAAAAAGAAAATGCAACAAACAGTACAGGATATACTATGGTTAAGGAAATATATAATCAAAATTATCCTGCATTTAAGAACGACAGTACAAAAAATTCAAGGCAAAAAGTAAACGGTGCAATCCAAGAAATAAATAAAAAACTTTTTGAAATTGAAAGAATAATTGGAAGAGCAGTTAAGTTGAAAAAGGAAGATGGAGTTTCTTCTGATAGATATTGGAAATCTACTAGGCCTAGAATGACTAAGATAGCTGAAAGGCTGATTAAGGTATCGCATAAATTAAGAGAAATAGCATCATAAAAGAAACGGGGAAAGAATATGGGAAAATTCGTTAGGCAAAGTGTTTTGACTTGGCCACAATTCAGACAAAATATCAAGAACACAAAATATGTTTTTGAAGGAAAAGAATACATTGGCTGGGAATTACCAATGCACGAACAAATTAGACTATTTAGAATATCAGAAGCTCAGATAAATAATATAGCAAACTTTACAAACGTGCAGTCCGATTCTAAGAGAATATAATTATTATGAAAAACCTGTTAATTGACTATACAACTTTTGACGTGTCCCCTCAACGAATTATGGAGTCTGAACGACAAAATAATGGTAAGGTCATAGTCACTGGTTGCTTACAAAGAGCAAATGCAAAAAATCAAAATGGTAGAATCTATCCTAAAGAAATTTTAATGCGTGAAGTTAAAAATTACAAAAAAGTAAATATAGCTGAAAGCAGAGCTTTAGGAGAATTAGACCATCCAGAATCATCTGTTGTTAATCTACAAAACGTATCCCATAACGTAAAAGATGTATGGTGGAAGGGTGATGATGTCATGGGAACTGTTGAAGTACTTTCTACTCCAGCTGGAAATATATTAAAAGAGCTATTAAAATCTGGTATAAAACTAGGAATAAGTTCTAGAGGATTGGGTAGTGTGGAAGAGTTGTACGAGAACGGAGAACAAGCTGTTCAAGTTAAAGATGACTTTGAATTGATATGCTGGGATTTTGTATCTAATCCATCAACGCATGGAGCCTTTATGAAACCAGCAACTATGAACGAAAGTGTAAATACGGTAAATAAAATAAACGATAAATATAGTAAGATAAATGTTTTGGTGTCAGATATTCTTTGTGAGATGACTGGAAAGTGCGAATTACCACCTCTTAAGCATCAATCTTGTTGTGGAGAAAAATAATGAGTAAAGGAATGGCGTCACAGGACCTAGATAAATTTGGTCCATTTGGAAAATATAACGAGGTTGTTTTAGTAAATAATGCAACCAAAACATTCACTGTTGGAACAGATGTAGGAGCGGCGGCGATTATAGTAGGAGAATCTTCTGCTACTGGTACAATCACTCTAGCAAGAGGTGGTGCAATTGACATTTCACATTTAACCGTTGGTGTATTATATGAAATAGGAATTTCATCAATTACTGTTAATGCAAAAGATGTATACGTACTAAAAAGATAGGAGAATAGGTAATGGCAATAAAATTAAAAAAAGTTTTAATTGAGGGTAGAATAACTCCAGAACAAAAAGCCACTTTTTTAGAAGCAATGCAAAGGTTTAACTCTTATGGAGAACAAATATATAGAGAACACGACCTAAAAGGCTTAGCAGAAACAATGACTAGTCTTTCAAACGGAGCTGGTAATTTTATGTTAGGAGAAACAGAAGATTGGTTTGATGCCGTAACCGTAAAGAGAGACGTTAAAGAGATAAACGCGGCTTCTCAATTGTTTGAAAAAACAGCAAATGAAGTTGCTCAACTACAAAATAGGCTGGAATCTTTATATGAAGACCTTGGTAATAAACTTGGAAGATACTATGATTTATCTGAAAAATTAGACCCTGTTGGACAAGAAGATGGAGATATAGATAATGATGGTGATGAAGATAAAACAGACGATTACTTGGCTAATAGAAGAAAGGCAGTTTCAAAAGCAATAAAAAATGAAGATATGTCTCCAAAGGTTGGAGGTCCAGCTGGTCAAAGATGGGGAATAGTAACTGGGAAAAAAGGCGATAGCCCGATGTGGAGAAATTGGTAATGAAAAAATCAGATTTTAGGTCTTTAATACGAGAAGCCATAAAGAAAACTATAATAGAGTCATACAGTAAAAAAATGTTAACTGAAAAATTTGCTGCTAAATCTGCTGCAAAATTAGCTAATAAACTATCTGGAAGCGATAAACAGTTTTTTCAAGGAATGGCAAATACTTACGATATAGATTGGGCAAATGCTCCAGAAACGGCTTTTGGTACAAAGGCTAATCCTGCAAAAAATATGATAAACTTCTTTTTTGTAAAATCGCGTCAAAGAAATCCATACTCAGGATATAATGATTGGGACGTAACCATATACCCAGGACTTATTGGGGTAACTAGAGGAAAAGAAAAATTACATGTTTCACGGGGTAAATATGAAATAGACCAATTTACAGGAAAGCGTAAAAAATCAGCTGGTGTTTCTGGTGAAAAAACAGCTAAAGGTGGATATAGAGGTAGGTCAGACAGAGATGCAATGGGCCAGGCTCTTAAAAACCTACACAACTATAAAAGGTTTAACGAGGTTGCAGAAGAGGTAATTACTATAGACCTTAGTAAACTTCCATCTGCTAAAGAGTTAAAGCAATCAAGAGCAGCCGCTAGATATGGTGCAACTGCCCTTCAGGATGCAAAGGCTATGGCTTCTCAAAACAGACAAAGATACGAAAAGCTGCTAACTGATAGATTGGCAAATTCTAGTCCAGGTGACCAAATAGTTAAAATGGTAGATGCTGTGACAAAGATGTATAAAGATTCTGTTGATAAATCGTTAGCGATGTTAAAGAAGAAAAAGGTTTCTTCTGGTTGGAATGATTCCGCTACTAAAATACAGAGAGCATATAGTTCAATAATGCAAGAATTCAAATACTACTTAAGGTCTGAAAATGATGTTGTCAAGGGCGCTGAAAGAGACAAGGCAGCCAAGCTAAAGACCGGTGATAAAGCAGCATGGAGTGAAGAAAAGTACTATCAAAAACAAATGCTTAAATATGCAAGAAGTATTCAAAAGTATTACAAAGAACTAAAAACAGATTTAAGTAAGATAGATAAAAGTAAAGACTTTATCGACCTTACATAAAAAATAATAAAAGTGAAAATAAATGGCATATAATTTTTATATGTCATTTTTTTTGTTTATATTAAAGTAAATTAACGTTTAACCAAAAAAGTAATAATGAACAGAAACAAAAATTTTAAGAAAAGACCTTTCAAAGGCAAAAGACACAGAAGAGAAGAATTTTATCTACCTGGAAATGGAATGGGAGTAAAAATACCAGATTCAGACCCAGGAACTTTAGAAAAAGGATTAAGGTATCTAAAAAGACAATTAAAGGATGCAGATACTATGATGACTTTAAGGGAAAAGAGATATTACACAAAACCTTCTCTAAAAAGAAGAAAACAAAAAGAAGACGCTGTGAGAGACCAACAGTATAGAGAAAGAATAAAGAGAGGATACGATCGTTGGAATCCTTGCTGGACAGCCATAGTTAATGGTCGGGCTCAATAAAATTGAATAATTTAATAAATAGGGAACATTTTTTGTTCCCTTTTTGTTTTTTAATATATTTGTATATATTTATATTAGTAAAAGAACGGCTGAAAAACACTCTATCCCTTATATAGGGTAAAAGGCCATCACATAACTTATCTATTAAGGTTCTCAATAACCTTATTTCCAAATTAAAATATTACGGAGAAAAACTCATGGCAAACAAATCAAATTTGCTTAAGGAGGCTATTGCTGACGCTAAAGCTGTTCGTGAAACTGCTATCGCAAACGCTAAGCTTGCCCTTGAAGAGGCTTTTACACCGAAATTGCAATCTATGTTAAGTAGAAAAATCGAAGAAGATATGGAAGACGAAGACGATACAGTTGAAGAACAATCTGACTCATCTAACATTGGCGCTGGAGATAACAAAGTAAACTACGCAGATGGCGATGACACTGAAAAAGCTGAAACAGAAACATCATCAGATGCTCCAGGAACTGAAGGCGACGACGACACAGTTGTTGACAAATTAACTGAAGCTGAAGATGAAGAAGAAAGTACTGCAGAGATGTATAAAGAAGACGATGACGAAGAAAAAACTGAAGGCTCTTACAAAGAGGACGAAGAAAAAGACGACGAAATGTCTGATGGACTTGATGCAGAACTTGAAGAAATAATTAAAGAATTGGAAGCTGAAGACGAAACTGCTGCTGAAGACGAAGACCCTGAAGAAATGGCGATGGAAACTGAAAAGGAAATGGAAGAAGATGAAGACTCTGAAGAAATGAAAGAAACTGAAGACGAAACAACTGACGAAATGGAAATGGAAGAAGACGAAGAAATGGATCTTGAAGAAATCATTAAATCTCTAAGAGAAGAAGATGATGACGAAGAGATGAATGAGGGCGAAGACGAGGAAACTAAAACTGAAACTGAAAAAGAATTAGAAGAAGCTTATGCTACTATTAAGTCTTTGAAGGGTACTATCAATGAAGTTAACTTGTTAAACGCTAAACTTTTATTCTCGAATAAATTGTTCCGTTCTCATAACTTGACTGAAGGTCAAAAAATGAGAGTGATCGAAACTTTCGACAGAGCTGCAAATGTAAGAGAAGTTAAATTAGTATTCTCTACGTTAGCTGAATCTTTAAGTGCAGGTGCAACAAGAAAAACTTCTATAACAGAAAGTATTGCATCTAAAGCTACAAAGTCTACAAAACCAGCTAAAGCTGTAATTGTTGAAGCAAACCAATTTAATAACCGAATGAAAAAATTAGCAGGACTATTATAGTCTGCTTAAATAGGAGAAAAAGAAATGTCAAACAATATTTCAAACTTATTGAACAGTGCTGGTGATGCGTATAACAACCAACTAGCACAAACAAGAGGTTTGGTTTCTAAATGGAATAAGACAGGACTTCTTGAAGGTATCGATGCTGAATACGATAAATCAGGAATGGCTGTGTTATTAGAAAACCAAGCTAGACAGCTTATCGATGAAGCTTCAAACACTTCAAGCGGTACGTCAAACAGAGAGCAATGGTCAGGTGTAGCTCTTCCACTAGTACGTAGAGTATTTGGTGAAATCGCTGCAAAAGACTTTGTATCTGTACAACCAATGAACCTTCCTTCAGGTCTAGTATTTTTCTTAGACTTTAAGTATGGTGATACAGTTGGTAAAATTGCAGGTTCATCTGATATTATGGGTAATACTTCAAAATCTGACGCAGATGCTGAAGGTGGTCTTTATGGTGCAGGTAAATTTGGGTACTCTGATGCAACTAAAGTTGTTTCACCTACTCATACAACTATAGCAACTGCATCTTGGAAAGAGTTAGGATTTAACTCTGATTTATCTGCTTCATTATCAGTTAACGCGCCAATCCTTAAGATTACTGTTCCAACTGCAAAATTAACAGATGGTACATTCAACATCGACTTAAATACTCTTAGAGGAACAAGTATCGCGGGTACTGGTTTTTCTCAAAATGAGATATTATCAGCATACAACTTCGCTGAAGATGCAAATGGTGTAAAAACTACTAACTCAAGTAATGCTGTATCTGCATCATTCTTCGTATCTGCATCAGCAGCTGTAGCAGCTGGATCAACTGTAAACGTTTCTATGTCTGTTGCAACTACTGAAGCTCAAAGAAATGACTTTGAGATGGCAGGTGCAAATGTTGACGCTAACTTAGCTACTCAAGATGTTGGTATTCCACAAATTGATGTACAATTAAGAAGCGAAGCAATTGTTGCTAAGACTAGAAAGTTAAAAGCTGCATGGTCTCCTGAGTTCGCTCAAGACTTAAACGCTTACCACTCAATCGACGCTGAAGCTGAATTAACTTCAATGTTATCTGAATACATTTCAATGGAAATTGATTTAGAAATTATCGACATGTTAATTCAAAACGCTAATACAACTGACTACTGGTCAGCTGCTCTTGGTGAAGTGTACGATGGAGCTGAATCGTTCTTGAGTCCAACGTCTGCAGAGGCTTACACTCAATTTACTTGGTTCCAAACTTTAGGTACTAAAATACAAAAAGTTTCGAACAAAATCCATCAAAAAACTATGAGAGGAGGTGCTAACTTCTTAGTGACTTCTCCAGAGGTTGCAACTATCTTAGAATCTATTCCAGGATACGCTGCATCTACAGATGGAAATGCTGCTTCATTTGCAATGGGTGTACAAAAAGTTGGTGCATTAAACAACAGATTTACTGTATACAAAAACCCATATATGAAAGAAGCTACTATCTTGATGGGCTTTAGAGGTACTCAATTCTTGGAAACTGGAGCGGTTTACGCGCCATACATTCCGTTAATTATGACTCCTCTAGTGTACGATCCTACAAACTTTACTCCACGTAAAGGTGTAATGACTCGTTACGCTAAGAAGATGGTACGTCCAGAATTCTATGGTAAAATTACTATTGCAGGTTTGAACAGAGTTTAATCTAATTTAGTATTATGTTTTTAATTAAAGGGGCCAAGAAATTGGCCTCTTTTTTTATGCCTCTGATATTTATAGTAAAGAAACGGAGGTTATTATGGCAAATGATTTTGTAAACGGTAAAAAGAACAATAAAAAAGGATATAGGTTCTTATTATCATTAAACGAAGAACAGAAGCTGGCAAAAGCACAAATACTAGAAAATGACGTATCAATAATACTAGGAAAAGCAGGTTCAGGTAAAACACTATTGGCCTGTCAAATAGCATTACATGGAATATTAGAAAAAAGATATACCAAGATTATTATTACTAGACCAACAATTTCAAAAGAAGACCTTGGTCATCTTCCTGGTAATATGGAAGAAAAAATGTCTCCATGGGTAGCGCCAATATATGGTAATATGTATCAGCTGTTAAGAAAAGAAAGAATAGAGCAAATGATAACTAAAGGACAAATAGAAATTGTGCCTGTAAGTTATATGAGGGGTAGAACCTTCTTAAATAGTTGTGTAATAGTTGATGAGTGCCAAAATCTTGACCACGAACAAACACTAATGATTCTACAAAGAATAGGATTAAATAGTAGAATGATGTTTTGTGGAGATACAGATCAAGTAGACTTAAAAAAGAATGGAGATAGTGGTTTAGGATTTTTAAGAGGCGTTAAATCTGTAGAAGGACTTCATACCATTGAATTACTTTCAAACCATAGACACCCTATACTAGAAGATATATTAAACTACTATAAAAACCATAAATTTAATGAATAAATCTGATATTTATATAAGAATAACTAACACAACTTGGTAGATAAATAACATGGCAACAAAAATCCCAATTTGGCCCGGTTCTGGGTCTTTTACAGTCGGTAGTAGTACACCGTTTGGTCTTTATGATTCAGACGCAACATTCACATCGTCAGCAGTTAAAACTGCAGATTGGTGCGCTAAGCGATTGGGTTATCCTATAGTAGATATAGAATTACAGGACCTAAATTTCTATGCCTGCTTCGAAGAAGCTGTTTCAGAATATAGTTCACAGGTAAATTACTATAATATAAAAGAAAACCTTTTAACATTGAAAGGAACTGCAACTGGTAGTGACCATACACATAGGGAAATTACTCCTAATCATGGAAGACTAATAACTATAGCTAATTCTTATGGAGCAGAGGCAGGAAGTGGTGGAGACGTAACATATTACAGTGCTTCAATAGCCGTAACTCAATCAAAACAAACATATGATTTAACTGATTCTAATTTATTGAATCTTGAATCAGGAACAGCTGGAACAGACGACATAGAAATAAAAAGGGTATTTTATGAAGGTACTCCAGCAATGACAAGATATTTTGACCCTTATGTTGGTAGTGGATATGGATCAGATCAGTTGTTAGAAGGTTTTGGATATGGTAATTATAGTCCAGCTGTAAACTTTTTAATGATGCCAATGTATGATGATTTATTGCGTGTACAGGCTATTGAGTTTAATGATACAATTAGAAAATCAGCATATAGTTTTGAACTTAGAAATGACAGGCTAAGAATATTCCCTGACCCAACATCAGACTATACTTTATGGATAGAGTACGTAAAAATAACTGATAGAAACAATGCTCTAAAAAATGGAACGGTAGCAAATACAATATCAGATTTTTCAAATGCAACGTATGATAATATGACTTATGCAAACATAAACGACCCAGGTAAACAGTGGATTAGAAAATATACGTTAGCATTAGCAAAAGAATTATTGGGTAATATTAGAAGTAAATATTCTTCAATACCTGTACCTGGAGCAGAGGTTAATCTTGATGGTGATACATTGAGAAGTGAAGCAGCGGCAGAAAGAGAAAATTTAATAACGCAGTTAAGAGAAGACCTTGAAGCAGCATCTCGTAGAAATCTTTTGGAAAGACAAAAAGAAGAATCTGAATTTATGAGCGAAACAATGAATAAAATTCCTTATGGAATATACATAGGGTAAATTATGGCATTATTTGGTGGACAAAGAGATATAAGTTTATTTAGAACCCTTAATAGGGAACTAATAAATGATTTAATAGATACAGAAGTAGATATTTTTAAGACTTCAGTGTATGATATTAACGATGATAATCTATACGGAGAATCCATAAACAAGGTATATAAAAAAGGTATTAGGGTTAATTGCTTAATAACTGTTGAAGACCAGGTATGGGATAGTAGTGAATTTGGTCCTGACGTTAATCAACAAACTAGTTTTGCATTCTTAAGAGATGACCTTTTACCAGCAGGAAGTATTGGTATCCCTTCAGCAAATGTAGTATTAGAGGTTGGAGACGTTATTTGGTGGAATAACATATATTGGGAAGTAGACGCTGTAACGGAAAATCAATTTGTGGTTGGTAAGAATCCAGATACAGATTTAGGATATACTTCTAGAAATAGAAATGAATTTGGTAATTCGTTTTCTATAATATGTCAAACCCATCAAACTAGAAAAAGTAAAGTACAATTTGAAAATATACGAGAAGGCTATTCATATGGCCTATATAATGAATAATGGCTGAAAAGATACAATCATACGGATCACCAAGTGCTACTGAAACAGCAGAAACGACAGTTGATTCTACTGGTAAAGTTTTATCTAAGAAAAGGTCTAGTCAGATAAGAAGAGAGGATAAGGTAAAGGATGTTGCTGTAGGGTTATATGATGTAGATGAAGCAATTCATTTTTATTTCGAAAACGTTATTCAGCCAAGAGTTAGTGAAAATGAAAAGGAAATAAGGGTACCTATAATATACGGTTCTCCTGAAAGATGGAAATCTGTACAAAAAAGCGGAGTATTTAGAGATAAAACTGGAAAGGTTCAATATCCTATACTAATGTATAGAAGAACAGGTATAGAAAGACAAGAAGGCTTTAACAAGTTAGATGCAAATCATCCTCACCTATATTACACAGTAAAAAAGAAATATAATCCAAGAAATAGGTATGATGCATTTGATATACTTGTAGGAAGAAAACCTAGCCAAGAGTCATATAATATAGTAATACCTGACTATGTAAAGCTTACATATGACTGTATACTTGTAACTGAATTTATAGGTCACCAAAACAAGGTAATAGAAGATATAAATTATGCTTCAAATTCTTATTGGGGCAAGGAAAATTACTATAAGTTTTTAGCTACTATGACTACTTTTGATGTTTCTAATGAGTTGGTTCAAGGAGAAGATAGGGGAATTAGAGCAACTTTTGCATTAGAAATGAATGGTTATATAATACCAAATAACTTACAGAAAGATATGTCTCAATACAACAAGAAAGACCATACTGTATCTAGAATAATGATGTCTACACAGGTGGTTTCTGATATAAATAATTTACCAACAAAAAACAACAATAAATCTTATTAACATAAAAACAAAGGAGAGGTTATATTATGGTGGATAAACACGTAAACCAAGACATTCAAGATAAACTTGAACAACACAGAGCGGCAAAAGCAGAACAAAAATCTGCAGAAAAACAATCTGAAAGTATTAAATTTTCAGATGAAGAAATAAAGAAAATAGAAAGCATTAAAGCTAATTATGATGGTTTGACTTTAAGAATGGGTCAATTACATTTTGAAATACAATCGTTAACCAAAGAAAGAGAAAACGTAGAAAAACTCTTTCAAGAAAATAGAAGTGATGAAGTAAAATTTGCGCAAGATTTGACAACAAAATATGGAAGAGGTTCTTTAGATATAGAAACTGGAATATTTACCCCTTCGGCTTAAATTTTGGAATCTGCGGTTATATTTATATATAGATAAATAGTGGATAGTTAGACACATAAATCTATATCATCATATTTGATTATTAAGAGGAGAAATAAAACATGGCAGAAAGAATCGTTAGTCCTGGTGTTTTTACACAAGAAAATGACTTATCGTTTTTACCAGTTGGTATTGGCGAAATCGGCGCGGCTATTATTGGTAGAACAGAGAGAGGCCCGGCCTTTGAACCAACTATAGTTCGATCAACAAATGAATTTGAATTAAAATTTGGTAGTAATACCGCTGGTACCTATGTGCCATACACTGTAAAAGAATATCTAAGAAGCGCAGGAGCAGTTACGATTGTTCGTGTTTTAGGATTAACTGGATATGGTGCTACATTACCTAAACAGGTATATTTAGTAGCTTCTGAATCAACTTCAGCAGGTATGATATTAGGTGTTTTACACGCAAGTGCAAGAGGTGATGGTTCATCTACAGACGGTACTTTACAAGCTGGAACTATGGCTTTTGGTTCTGATCAAGGTGGAGGACACTTTGCATCAGCTTCTGTACCTGTTAGTCAATCTGGTGGAGCAACAAGTTCTCCATCTGGATCTGCAGGTATGTTATCAGAAAACGCAGAATTCCAAATTGCTGCAGGAGGAACTACATATAGATTCTTAGCAGCTGACCCTAATAATATTCCTGATGACAGTGCACCACTATTCTATTATTCTACAGGTTCTACTGCCACAGCGGCAACAACGAACTTAGCTGCAAAAATTAATGCTGCAGCGACTCTTACAGATTTAGTAACGGCGAATGGAAATGGAGGTATGTTAGAATTAACTGCTTCTTCTGTAGGTCTTGCAGCTAACTCATATGTTGTAAAATCTGGATCGTCATTAGCGGTTCCAGCAACATTTAACTCTGGCTTACCAGGTCAAGCTTTAGTAGCTGGTGCGTTTGCTGGAGGTCTTGATAATACAGGAAGTAATACTTCATTCCAAGCTGCACTTGATGGTTCAGGAGTAGCTACATTTACAAACTTCAAGACAATCGCATCTTACTCTTTTGATAAGACAAATGCTAACTACTTCAAAAACATATTAGCTACTGATCCAGGTATCCATGTACCTACTGCAGGTCAATCTGCTTTAGAAGCTGCTTATGTTTATTCATTATTTAGTTCACAATCATTTGGTGCAGCTAAAGATAATGAAGGTGGTGGATATAGCTTCAAAGACGCAACTGCAATTACTGCTAGTGTAAACTTCCACGCTGCAGCGGCAACAGTAACTGGAACAAATAGTTCTACTTCTGGAAAATCTTATTCGGCTGCAAGTACTCCTTGGATTATTTCACAGGATATTAACGGTGCTGCAGGTAGTCCATTAATGAAGTTCCATACACTATCACACGGTAATAGTACAAATCAATTATGTAAAGTTAGTATTGTAGCGGTTAAAAAAGCTGGTTCAATAAGCGGACAAGATTACGGAAGCTTCTCAGTACTAGTTAGAAAATTTGATGACACAGATACAAAGGTTGTAGCACTTGAATCTTACAACAACTGTAATTTAGACCCTAATTCACCAAACTACGTTGCTAGATTGATTGGTGACCAGCACAAATATTATCAAGATATTGGTACAGACAGTAAATTAGTTGTAACGGGTGATTATAGAAATCTTTCTAGATATATTAGAGTAGAAGTTCATGAAAATGTTAGAAATGCTGTTTATTCAGACAACTTAGTTCCTTTCGGACACGAGCCTTACATTTCTCCATTTACTGTTTCTGATTCTAATAATTTCTCTAATGCAGCAGGTTATCCTTCAGCTTCATTAGTATTATCTAGAAGTTTAGATACTGATTTCAAAACTTACTATGGATTTAACTTTGACGAAACTGTTCTTAAGAATGGTATGAATAATTATTTAGCTCCATTAAGTGACGATGCTACAACGGCAACAAATACTACGTTTAGATTAGAAAAATGTATGGTGACTGGTTCAACTGTAACAGTTAACAGTGCACTACACGCTAAGAGATTCTCAGTTGCATTCCAAGGAGGATTTGATGGTGTTAATCCAGCTACACAAGTTATGATTGGAGGCGACATGCTATCATCTAATACTTTTGGATTTGACTTTGGTTCAACTGCAGGTAGTGGTTATCTAAATTACAAAAAAGCTTTAGATACAGTAGCTAATCCAGACGAAATAGATATTAACATGATCGTTATGCCAGGTATATTATCTGCTAACGCTTCAAACATTGTTCAAAAAGTAATTGATGTTTGTGAAGATAGAGGTGATGCATTCTTTGTACTTGATGGAGTTAACTCTGTCGCTGGAAACGCAATATCATCAGCAACTGCTCAAGCTGATAATTATGATACTAACTATGCTGCAATGTATTACCCTTGGGTTAAAATACTTGACGCAACGGTTAACAAGTTTGTTTGGGTACCACCTTCAGTAGTTGTACCTGGTGTTATCGCATTCAACGATAAAGTAGCTTTCCCATGGTTCGCACCTGCAGGATTAAATAGAGGTAGTCTAAATACTGTCGCAGACGTATACACTAGATTAACTCATTCTGAAAGAGATGAATTATATGAAGGTAAAGTTAATCCAATAGCAGTATTCCCTAATACAGGTGTTTGCGTTTGGGGTCAAAAAACTCTACAAACAAAACCATCAGCGTTAGATAGAATTAACGTTAGAAGATTGTTAATAAAACTTAAGAAATTTATCGCTTCATCTACAAAATATCTTGTATTTGAAAATAACACAACAGCAACAAGAAATAGATTCTTAAATATAGTTAACCCTTATTTAGAAACAGTTCAATCGCAACAAGGTTTATATGCCTTCAAAGTTGTAATGGACGAATCAAACAATACGCCAGACGTAGTTGATAGAAATCAAATGAAAGGTGAAATATTCTTACAGCCTGCAAAAGCTGCAGAATTCATTATCGTAGACTTCAACATAATGAGAACTGGTGCATCGTTTGAAGAATAAGATATAATTTATAGAATAAAAAGTAGATAAGATGATATTTATATATAGAGGAGAAAAGTAAATGGCAAATTTAGTCGACCCAAATGAAATAATGTTCACGGCCTTTGAGCCAAAACAACAAAATAGGTTTATATTCTATGTTGATGGAATTCCAGCGTATTTAATTAAAACTGCTGCAAGACCAAAACTTTCAACAGAAGCTCTAGAAATTCAGCACATGAATGTATCTAGATATGTTAAAGGTAAAACAATATGGGAAACCATAGACCTAGTATTATATGACCCAATTGTACCATCAGGTGCTCAAGCTGTTATGGAGTGGGTAAGATTACACCACGAATCAGTAACAGGTAGAGATGGTTACGCAGATTTCTATAAGAAAGACGTAACAATCAACGTACTTGGACCAGTTGGTGATAAAGTTGAAGAGTGGACAGGTAAAGGAGCTATGATTACAGCTGCAGACTTTGGAGCAATAGATTGGACACAAACTGCTGCCGCAAATGAAATTACTGTGACTATTCAATGCGATTACTGGATTCTACAATACTAATATTTTAACTCTATATAAATTTTTAAGAAATCCCTTACAATTTGTTTGGGATTTTTTATTATATTTTGCAAGAAATATATATTTATATATGTTATGAACAAAAGCGTACAGGAGATACAGTTATGTCAGGAAAGGTAGTAGACCACGATTATCCAGGATCTGAAAGATTATCAGACGAAGAATTAAAAAATCAAGTAATACAACAATCGGCTAAGCCAATTGAAAAATCAACAAAGGAAATGAAGTTTCCAACAGAAACCATAGACTTACCTTCTAAAGGGTTATTATATCCTAAAGAAAGCCCATTGTCAAAGGGACAAGTAGAGGTAAAGTATATGACAGCAAAAGAAGAGGATATTCTTACTTCACAAAACCTAATAAAAAACGGTACTGTTATTGATGTACTATTGAAAAATCTTATTGTAAGTCCAATAAATTACGACGATTTATTAGTTGGTGATAAAAATGCAATTATGATTGCTGCTAGAGTATTAGCATACGGTAAAGACTATGAAGTAGAATTAACCAGTCCATCTTCTGGTGAAAAGCAAAAGGAAACTATTGATTTAACAGAGTTTCAAGCAAAAGAAATAGATACAGAGCTATTTCAAGAGGGTGAAAATAAATTTTCTATGCAACTTCCTGCTTCAAAAAGAACTATAGAATTCAAACTGCTAACTCACGGCGATGAAAAGAAAATACAGTCAGAAATAAAAGCCAATAAAAAAATGCGAAGACGAATAAATGGTGTTAGTCCAGAATTAAGTACTCGTCTAAAGTTTATGATTCTTTCAGTAGATGGAGAATTAGATAGAACTACTATTAGTAAATTTGTTGATGACGAGTTTCTTTCTAGAGATTCTTTAGCTTTTAGAGAATATATGAATGAAATATCACCTGATATAGACCTCACTCACACATATTTTGACGAAAATGGTGATGAACACAACGTTCAATTACCGATGACCGTACAGTTTTTTTGGCCTAGGGCCTAATTATAGGCCCGTTCTGCACCAACAGCTATTTGATATAGCTTATCATTCTCAAGGGGGATTCCCATGGGATGTGGTGTATTCTATGCCTGTTCATCTTAGAAGATTCTGCTATCAAAAGCTTGTAGACGCTAAAAAAGCTGAAAAAGAAGAAATGGATAAGGCTAAGTCAAAAAATACTGCAAGACCTCCTAGAAGGCGATAAAAAACCTTTATCTTCTGATATTTATATACGTAATAATATGAACATTAGGAGATAACTTATGTCAAAAGAAAAGATCGTTAGAAAAATAGTAAAAGAAGAAATTAAAGCAGTCTTAAAAGAAGACAATGTTTTAGTTAAATTCTTACATGGTATACTGAACAATCTAGGCTCAGCTGCTAAAAAAAGGGCTATAAAAAAGCTTATGAACGATCCAGCCATATCTAAACTTATGAATAGTCCTTCCCCAAAAACGGATAAATTCAAAGCAAATTTTTCAAAAATAGCAAAAAAATATAGTTAGTAGAATAATTCATGGCCAAGAAAAACCAACCTACAACAGCTAAAGAGCAAAAATTTCTTAATAAGGAATTACAAGCTCAAAATGAGCATCTAAAATCAGCTGCCAAGCAAGTTGATACTATGGCCAAAAAGTATGCTAATTTTGCTGATAAACGTAAAAAAGACGCTAAAGAATATAAAAAACATCTAGACACCGCTCAAAAACGTTTAGATACTATGAAAGAAAATTATGAAGAAATAAGCGACTTTCAAAAAGATATAAAGGTAGCAGAACAGGACCTTTCAAAACTTTATCAAGAACATCTAAAAAACCAAAAAGAAGATATAATGGGCGCAATGGCCCTTAAAAAGTTTGCCATTGAAGAATCCATGGTCGAAGAAGCCAAAGCGGTAGCTGCAAAAGGAAATTTAGCAATGGCAAAAGCTTTAACTGGCGTTATATCTTTAGAAGTTGGCATGCTAGAAGAAGTAAAATCAGCAAATATAGATATTGGTGCTCTATATGACTCTCAAGCCGCAATTGTTGAACAAATGGCAATAGACCACGAAGCAGAAATAGACGCCATGAAAGCCCAGGGGGCAACTGCCTCCCAAATAGCAGAGAAATTAGCATTACAAGCTCAACAAGTAGCTGATATAAAGTCTAACTTTCAAGACCAAGTAGACCATGCAGACGAAATGAATGCACAAATGTCTGAGTCGGTTGGGTTTGGAATAGAAACCAGAGATGTGCTCGCACAACAGACCAGTGAATTTGAGGCCCAACAAGAGTTGATACAAGGCCTAAAAGATGGGGCAGCGAAATATATTGGTATATTTAGTAATGGCCAACTAGCCTTTGCATTTATAGCAAATCAAATTGGTAAATTCTCAAGAGAAATGAGACAATTTGCAAATGATACCGGTGTTAGTCTTGGTAATTCAGCTAAAATGGTTGGTCAAGCAAAGTTAGTAAATGTTCAGTTAGCTGGTATGGGTATAGAACAAGAAAATATACTTGAAGCCCAGAAGGCAATGCTTGATACTGGTATGTCAATGAAAGATTTGACGATGGAAAACGTTAAGCAAACTACACTACTTTCTGAAAGATTTGGTATGGGTGCACAAAGTGCTGCACAATTTAGAAAAGACTTATTGATGATGAGCGGTGGTAGTGAACAACTGGCCACAAACCTACAAAGTTCTGCAATAGCTTTAGCAAAAGCAAATGGAATGGCTCCTGGTAAATTATTGGGTATTATGGCAGATAATTCTGAAGAATTTGCAAGATTTGGTAAAAAAGGTTTTGAGAACGTAGCAAAAGCTGCAATTGCTGCCAAAAAATTAGGAGTAGAGTTTAATTCTATAGTTGAAGCGGGTAGAAGTTTATTAGATGTTGAAACTTCTATTGAAAAAGAAATGGAGGCAAGCGTACTTATAGGTAGAGAATTAAATCTTAATGCTGCCAGAGAAGCTGCACTTAGAGGTGACCATTTAACCGTAACAAAAGAATTAACAAAACAGGTAGGTTCACTAGAAGAGTTCCAAAGTATGAATGTTATACAACAACAAGCATTAGCCGATGCAATGGGTATGTCTGTTGGTGAAATAACTAATATAATGGGTAACCAAGATAAATTAAATGATTTATCAGAAGCAGGATTAGAACACTATAAAGAAACTGGTGAAATACAAGAACAACAAGAAGGATTGTTAGCAAGAGCAGGAATGCTTTTAGGTGAAAATGCAGAAGTAGCTGCCGCAATTGTTGGTAGTATGGGTAGTTGGAAAAAAGAACTTAAAGGTATAGTAGGTTTTGCTGGTAAACTTGTAAAAAGTGGCTTTAATAAACTAGGCTTTGGAGGTAAAGGAAAAGCTGGTGGTCCTGATTTAGCAAAAACTGTAGCTCCAAAAGCCCCAGCAGTAGACCCTAACGCTGGTCAAGGCGCAACTGGTATGATGAAATCCATGGGTAAAATAAAAATGGGTGATGTTGTAAAAGGAGCAGCTGCCATGGTATTAGTAGCCGCAGCGGTTTATGTTTTTGCAAAAGCAGTACAAGAATTTATGAAAGTTAGTTGGGAAGCTGTAGGTATGGCAGTAGTATCTATGCTAGCATTAGTTGGAGCTGTCGCCTTACTTGGAATGATAATGATGTCTGGTGTAGGTGCAGTTGCAATTATAGCAGGAGCTGCAGCTATGTTAATCGTAGCGGTCGCCATGTTAGCATTAGCCCAGGCATTAAAAATAGTAAGTGATGCAATACCTAATTTTATGTTATTGATACCAATGCTACCTCAACTAGCTATAGGAATGATGATGATGTATCCAGCCATCCCAGCAATGTATTTACTAGGTGCAGCTCTTCCTATATTAGGATTTGGATTAGCAGCCGCTGCAGTTGGTACGTTATTATTTAGTGCAACAGGAGGAGTTGAAACCCTAATGGGTATTGGAGTAGCTTCTCAAGCTCTATCTGCAGCTGGACCAGGATTATTACAAGCTGGTGTTGGTATATTAGCACTTGCAGCAGCCCTACCATTCTTAGCAATAGGTTTATTTATGGTGGGTAAAGGAACATTAAAGAAATTAGAAATTTTAGGTAGTTCATTGGGAGAAATGGCGCCTGCCCTAGATCCACTTCACCGTTTGGCTGGAGTAGGAGAAGGATTAGCCCTTGCAGGAGCAGGAATTGCCGCAATAGGTATTGGAATGTTACCTTTTGGAGTAGCCTTAGCTATTATGGCAGAATATATTCCTCTAATACCAACATTAGCTGAAGGATTTGCAATAATGGCTCCTCCTTTAGTGGCATTAGCTGCAGTAGGTGAAGGATTACTTATATCCTCATATGCGTTAGCAGCATTAGGAGTAGCTTTAATTCCATTTTCATTTGGTATGATGTTATTAGCTGAATTTGTACCACTAATACCTATAATGGCAGCTGGATTAGTTACCATGGCGCCAGCTTTAGTTATGATGGCACCAATAGCAGAAACGTTTATGATAATGGGACAAGGATTTTATGCAATTGGTCATGGTTTAATGCCTCTTGCTCAATCAATGGCATTATTATATCCATATATAGATGGTTTACCGGTAGTAGCTCAAGCAATGGTTGATATGGCACCACCACTTATATTGATGGCTCCATATGGTCCTCAGATAATGTATTTAGGTCAAGCGATAGGAGTCTTAGCTTTAACAACTGCTCTAGCGGCAACACCATTATATCTATTTGGGGTAGCAGCATACTTTGCAGCTCCAGCTGTTCAAGCACTAGGAGAAGCATCTAAAGTATTAGGGGCAGGAATGACCGCTGTACAAATACCGTTACTTGCCATGGCAGCCCAAGGACCAGCAATACTAGCATTAAGTGCAGCAGTTATGTCGGTAGGTACAGCATTTATGTACGCAATGCTTCCTACATTTGGATTTGGAGCAGCTGCAGGATTTGCAGCAATAGGTATTGGAGCTATGGCAGCTAGTCTACAACTGTTAACAGGAACGGCTTCTGGTTTAGCTGCAGTAGGTGCTGGACTTAGTTCAATAGCTACTGGCTTAGCAGATGTATCAGAATATAAGGGTACTTTAGCGTTATTAACTATAGCAGCTCCAGCTTTAGCTATAGCTGGTTTAACTGGAATGTTTGGCGGAGGTGGAGGTGATGATGCAAAGGCTGATAAACCTCAAAAAATAGATACAACTGCTTTAGAAGCAAAGATAGACGAACTGATAACAGTTATTAGTAAAGGTGGTGTAATAAATATGGATGGTAGAAAAGTTGGTGAAGTACTTAATTTAGCTAAAGGACCAGTAGGAGCATAATATGGCAGAAAAACCAAATAAATTTGAAACGGTTGATTTAGCAACTTTCTACCAAAAAAATGGTAGTGAGTTTTCTAGTATAAGACCAGTTAACACTCCTCCAGAAAAAGTAGGTGTACAGGGAGTACCATCAGATCAAACTCCAGTTTCTAAATTGGCAGAAATGGTTAGTGCACCAAATCCAATGGAACCTACCCCAGAAAAACCGCATTACTTATCTATGGCGTCATTTCCACCAACACCTGAAAAAACCGGAATACAGGTATCTTCTTTAGCAAATACACCTGAAAAGACGACACAACAAGTTTTTCCAATGCCTGTATCTCCTCCAAAGGTAGGTATAGAACCAACTGCGTTTACATTTAGTCCAGCTTTTGTTGGTATGGATGTATCAGCATTTAGTTTTGTTCCTGGCTTTACTGGTACAGATACAACACCGTTTAGTTTTGTTCCTGGATTCACTCCAGCTGAATTATCAATACACAATGGAACACCAGATATAAACGCAACAGGCTTTACAAAGGAAATGAATAGTACTCAATTTACGGGTATATCTGGAAACGCTTTTAGTAGTGATAGTCCAGCCTCACAATTAAAAATACAAAATTTATCTCCTGATATTGATTCAACAGGCTTTACAAAGGAAATGAAAAGTACTCAGTTTACTGGAATATCAGGAACAGAATTTAGTAGTCCAAAACTTTCTACTCAGCTAAAAATACACAATGGAATAGCTGATATAGATATGGTAGGATTTACTGATAGAAAAGGACACTTTGGAAACCCAGGAGGAACTGATTTTACTGGAGTAACTGGAGACCCAGGAACTATGACCTATAAAATGGCAACCGATAATCCTGGAGGAACGTATGCTTGGACAAGAACTATATATAATGATAGTATAACTGCTGCAACTAATAATATAGAAGATATAGCGGCTACTGGTTTTATCAAATATGATAAAGGACAATATAGAGGTGGAGTTAGTAGTTTTATTGGAATGGCAGAAGGAGAAGATAATGGAAATACTTATGAATATCCTGTAGATAAAGCTTTTCCATTTGGCAGCTATAACTTTAATAGTTTAATGCAGCAAGAAGTTGGTATTGGTATACCTCAACAATTTAAGGCTTTAGCTAGATCTGGTCCTGGAGTAGACACAAATATACAGGCAAAAAAATCCCAGTTTTTCAGTGAAGATTTTGAATCAAAAATAAAAAAGCAATATTTAGAAATACCAGGAAAAGGCGAAACAAATCTTAGAAAAGAATCTACAAACTTTCATTCTTTTGGAAATGCTACAGATCAGCCATTCATAATTAGGGATATAGGAAAAAATTGGAGTTTATTTAGTGACGGACCAGGTCCTAAATTTGGAATAGACTTGGTAAGAGGTGGAGTAGGTACTGCGATAAATCGTTCACTAATAGATGCTTTAAGAATTGGTAAATTTTTAATTAGTCCAAAAGGACTTTTGTATTTAGTTAAAGAAATAGGATTACAATTAACGAATCCAAAAATGCAAATCGATCCTTTACTTGGGATTGGTTCTAATAGGGTATATCCATTAGGTTTATCAACTTTAGCACAAACGTTAACTAACGCTTTTGGTATACATTTTGTAAGACACGGACTAGGTCCACTAAATGGCCAATTAGACAACAAGTCTAGATATGAAAACAATATATTTCAAGCAGAAGCTGCTGGTGGTTTAGCTGCCGGTGCTGCTGGAAAAGCTGCAACAAAAGACTTAAAGATAGATACTAGTGCTGTATCTGGAGATGTACCACCATCGGCTCCTGCAGATGAAACCCCAATGGGTAGCGGTAATCCAAGAAGTAATTCAAGACTGGTATTTTTAGCATCAGACCTTCAGTCAGGATTGTTTGGTTTAACGGCAGATACTGCAACATCCCCACTAGCAGCTGGTTCAGGGTTATTAAATGCTTTAAGCGATCCTGGAGCATTCGTTCAAAATACTGTTAGTGCAAATATACCTGGTTATAGTAGAGGAATGACTAAGGTAAAAATTACTAGGTTATCTGATAAAAATTTCTTTGGACCACATTCTGTTTATGGTATTGGTGGAACTTCAATATTTAGGTCAGTTGTAGGTATAGGTATTGGCCAACATGAAGAAACAGGCGGAACATATGCTGATTCTAAAGACATGAGTAAGAATGGTCAAGACGTTTTCTTCAAACAGGTAAAAGGAGACCCAGTAACCACAAATCCTTCAGTTGCAAAAACTTATTATACAAGTGATGATGGAAGTAGATATAGTGACCAGTTTGGTTCGAACGTAAGTAATTTAGCAAATCAACCTGGTAAAGATGACGCTCCATCACCTGCTTATGACCAAATGCTAGACACAGACCCAGCAAATCCATTTAAGTCTAAGCTAGCAATGATGAATGAAGGTGTAGATGGAGAAATAGATGCTAGAACTGCAACAGATTTTATACATGGAAATGAAACCCTCCATGATGATATGGGAATCCATAATAAGTATCTAAAGTATGGAGATATACATGATGTTGGAGATTATGGTTCTATGGTTGACCCTGAATCAGGATTCCAATCAAAATTAGTACAAAAATTTGATGGTGCAAGTGTAGACGAAATAAATGCGCCAGATAAGTTGGCAAAAATCGATCCAGAAACTCCAGATGCTGATATATCAAATGAAGCAACCCTTAGGTCTTATGAAGTTTTAACTTATGGGAAACTTCCTACTATGGATGAAACTCCTAGATTAGCTTCAAACGGTAAGTTAATGGACTTTAGAGAAAGATTAGACGGAACAAACAAAAACTTTGAAAGACCCAATGGAGGAGATTCAGAAGGACCTGCATGGGGAGGAAAAGATATAGCAACAAGATTTGGTGGTGATTACGGTAGAATTCTTCGTATAAATGATGGAGATTCAACTGGTGCTGGACAACGTGTAGATAGAAGTAGTTGGGAAGACGCAGAACCAACAGGATTATTTGATAAGTCTATTGATATATCAGACCCAGAAAATCCAGACTATAATGCTGAATTTGATGATTTAATAAGGGTTAAATTTAATACTATAGACCCTGATAATGACCAAGCTGAAGCACTACAGTTTAGAGCATATTTAACTTCTTTAGAAGATAATGTTAATCCTAGTTGGCAAGACGTTACATACGTTGGTAGAACAACACCAACATACTTATTCCAATCAATGGATAGGGATATATCATTTGAATTAAAACTAGTTGCAGGTACTAGAGAAGAATTGATTGCTAATTACAAAAGACTAAATAGGTTTATACAGCTAATATCTCCAGAATATAAGGATGGATTACCAGTTGCTCCTATGTTGAAATTCACATTAGGTGATTGGTTTGTAGGAATTCCAATGATTATTGATAGTTTTTCTATGGCTCCAAGTGAAGGTGCACCATGGGAACTAGCTGATGGAAGACAATTACCGCATTATCTTGATTTATCTATAGGTGGAAAAATATTATTTGCTGACGCAAAAACTGATGACGATAAAGTCACGCAAGCTTTATTCTCTAGAGATGCCAATTATTTTGGTGCTGTTTCTAGAGACTTTGCAGCTTCTGGAATATATACACCGGTAGAATAGAGGATACGTTATGAAAAGATATGAATTAAATAAAAAAAGAAAGGATAAGGGTACTGGAAACAGGCCTGAATATGCAGGTAGAACATTCTATGCAACAAGTATGTTTCCATATATAGAAAGAAAGGCAACTGATATATACATCATTAGTAGGCCTGGTGATAGATTAGATAATCTAGCCTTTGAATTTTACAAAGACGTTACTCTATGGTGGATATTAGCACAAGCAAATAATTGTGGTAAAGGTACATTGGCTATACCTGGAGGTAAACAACTTAGAATTCCTATGGAAACTGGAGAAATCATAGAAGCATACAATGAAATACAAAGAAATAGAAGGGTTATATAATGGCAGCAAAATCATTTTTCAACAGAAAATGGCCAGATAAGGTTTTAGAAGAGTTAATGAATAGGGCATCAGTAATACCTGATAGCTATCAACAATGGACTCATGGTAGAATGCCATGGATAAAATTAACTTCTAACGTAAAGGTAAATGGCGATCAAGAATTAAGAGAAAAACATCAGTTATTTTCATCAAAACTTAATACGCTTGAAACTTCATATCAATTGGATAATAGAGGAGAGCCAAGACCTGGTATTACTGGCTTAACAATAAAAGACCAAGGTACGGCAGGTGCACTAAGAAAAGCAACAGTGTCTTTTCAAGTTTGGTCTCTAGAACAATTAAAAATATACGAACCATTGTATATGACTTTAGGTACATATTGCGTTTTAGAATGGGGATGGTCGACAAGAAGTGATGGAACTAGAATAACAGAAAAATTTAGTTTTGCTGATATGTTAGGTTCTCTTTGTGATTTTACTGAAAAGTTAAAGGCTTATCAAGTATCTTCTCACTTTAATTATGATGGAATGAAAGGAAAAGTGACTAATTTTGGTTGGTCAATAAATGAAAACGGTGGATTTGACTGTGAAGTAACGTTAACCTCTATGGGAGCTGTGTTGATGTCTTTACCATTATCAACCAGTTCAAAGTCTAACAATTGTAGTGATAGTGATGACGCGAATTCAGAAACAGGAACAGAAGAGGCAACAACATTCAATCCAAACAGTGTTGGTATATGTAAGTTTTTATATGAGCAACAGGTTTCAGGTGAAGCTTTTTCTGTACCAGGAGTAGAGGGCTCAGACGCCTTTGTTGGTTGTCCTATAGAGTTTGATAAAGATATTCCTGAAGGAGAGGAAGAAGGTGAAGATGATGATGAAACAAGCTACAATGAAGATTTATCATACTATATGACTTGGGACTATTTTGAAGAGCATATAATAAATAGGTCACTAATACCTGAAATATCTCAAGAAGCTGGATCAGGTAAAGGAGAGCCATGTTGTTCTGGAAAAGATGCAGATAAAATTACAGATATAGAGGGTAATGAAACAGCCTGGAACAAAATATTTCAAGAAACAAAGGCAAATATGCCACACTTGGTTGAAAGAAGAACAGTTGGTATTGGAGCATTAGATAGCAGAGGCACAATGATTAGAAATCATCCAGACCTTATATCTTCTGATCCTGGTATTTGTGTATTACCAGGACAATGCCATTGGGATGGCTATGAAGAAGACCCTGATTTTTTATCAGACTTTCAGAGAAAACAAACAACAAAAGCAGCTGCTAAAAAAAGGGCCGAAGATAAAAAGGAAACAGATGATAGAAGTTGGATTGAAAAAAAGTGGGATGCTGGAGTAGCAGGAGTTAAAAAGATAACTGCAGACGTAGCAGGGGCTGTTGGCTCAATAGTGCCAGATGATGATAACGTTTCAGCAAAAACTGTACAGCCTCTTAATGACTCTGGTCTTAAGTTCGCACTTGATGGAGGAGAAGATTTTAGCTATGGAATGCTTTCAAACATATTACTAAATGTTCGTTTTGTAGAAAACACGCTAAAGGAAGAAGAATTTATAGATGGATTCATAAATAAAATATTAGATGCTGTAAACGAATCTTGTTCTAATATGTGGGACTTACAAATGATAGAAGACCCAGATAATTCTGCAATACTTAGAATTGTTGATGGTAATTTAGACGAAGAAGCTGAAGACGTTATTGTTCCTGAATTACCAGCCGTTGGCCAATCATCTATAGCTAGAGACGTTGGTATAGAAACAAAATTAGATAGTAAAATAACGGCAATGGTTATGTATGGTACAAATAGGGCTAAAAATTCTCATGAAATGGGTAATGAAGGCTCATCAAAATGGAATTTGTTTAACGCTGAAGTTGTTGATATGGACCATGCAAACATGAAGATGAGGGATAAAGTAGAACAAGATGTAGATGGTTGTGGAAACTCTGAGGAAGATTTAATAGAGGCTGCATTAAAAATTAAGAATTCTTACAAAGAAGCTAGAATAGACTTGGCAGATAACGTGGCTTCAGAACAGATAGATGCAGCAAAAACTGCTGTTAGAAAAATGGTTGAATTAGGTGCAGCTGCCCAAGACGAAAATGGTCACGCACTAAGTGTTCTTTCTAAGGGAATTACACTACCTTTAGAATTATCAATAACTATTGATGGAATGAGTGGTATAGTTTGGGGTTTTCCAGTAACTATAGACTACTTGCCTCCTAGATATGGTGGTTCTTCTTTTACTATAACTGGTGTAGACCATACAATAGACGAATCTGGATGGACAGTGGAACTTGGAACAGTAATGAGAACTGGAGCAATTTCAAAAACAGGATTAGAAGACAAAACTCCTCCTCAAGAATCTAGTATACAAAAATCAAAGGGTAAACCAGGAGGAAAAGACGAAGAAGAAGGAAAAGAAGATATTCCAGACGCAGAAACAGAACCAACAACTGAACCACAAGAAGATCCAGTAGATGAGCCGGAAACTGTACAGGAATTGGCAGATGACCATTTTGAAAATAAACATTATGATGTAAATACGATGACAATAAGTCAAGAAGGTATAGATTTCATAAAAAGAAAAGAAGGATTTGAAGAAAAAGCATATCAAGATTCTGTTGGTGTTTGGACAATAGGATATGGTACAACAGCAGCTGCTCTAGGTAGACCAATAAATCCTGGAGACACTATAACTGAAGAAAAAGCAACTCAATTACTACAACAACACTTGTACGATAGCTATGAGCCAACAGTAAAAAGGTATGTTACGTCAGAAGTAACGCAAGGGGAGTTTGATGCGATGGTTTCTTGGGTATACAACTTAGGTTCTGGTAATTTCTCAAGTTCAACACTACTTAGAAAGTTTAATGAAGGCGATCATGAAGGAGCAGCAAAAGAATTTCCTAGGTGGAATAAGGCTGGTGGTAAAGTATTAGCTGGATTAACTAAAAGAAGAAACGAAGAAAAAGCTATGTTTCTTGATATGTCAATAGCAAAAGCGTAATATGAAAGTATTTAGATTAGAAGAAATAGTAACTGATTTATACACTAAAGGTGGCGAGTATCAATTTGTAGATAGAAGAGACACTACACAAAAGCCTAACTTTTATGTTGGCCCATATCACACGAAAAAAGGTAGAGCGTATGTTGGTGCCAAACCTTCAACACCTTCTGTAAAATTAAAAAAGATAATTTTTGATAGAAATGTTTTTACATATAATAAATTACAACCAGCACAAGCAAAATCTTTTCCAGGAATAGTGTCAAAGGGCCCAATGATTACGCCTAATGATGAAGATGCTGGATTTTTTAAGAGATTTTTTGCAAAACAGTTAAATACTGCTAAGATATATGAAATAGATAAAGATTTGTATAAAAAAATAGCTAAAAAAAGTAATCCTCACCATATGTTATATGACTTAGTTCAAATGGAATGGAAAATATCTGGTCCTATTTTTAACATACTACATAAAAACGTTATAGTCGAGCATGGAATAATACCGACAAATAATAATTCCTTAGAATTAGCAGAGCAAAAATTAGCTGGACTAACTGAGTTTATTGGCGATTCTTTAGAGTATGCAAATCCTAGAGAACAAGATAATTTATTTACTCCTGGCGATCAGCTAATGACCAAAGACGGTGAAGAATATGTAGGACCATATCATGTACATGTAAACAGGCCAATGGTAGGAGCGTTTCACTCATCAAAGCCTCATGATTACCTTATTCCAATGAATGCAACCATATTTGGACCAGGCGAAATGACAGAAGAAGAAAAAATAATCAATACAGACGCAAAAACATATAATTCTTTACTATAAATTTTTCTAATTCAATTATTTTTATTATATTATAGTAATGATAATTATTGATTCTACACAAGATTTTAACAGCTTAGCACAAGATTGCAAGTCATCAGATATTGTACTAATTCCAATACCCTCTGATCATTCTAGTCACCCTAGATGTTCTAATATAACTGGAATTTATATATCAACGTTGAATAATATGCACAATTATTATATTTCCGTGAAGCATGAAGAATCTTTACACAATTTTACACTTGAACAGATTATAGGCGTAATAGATACACCCTATAAAAAATATGTGCCAGATATTAAAGAATTTATGCATAACTTTAATATTAAAAATTTAGAATGTTGTAATTCTATGGCTTATTACCATTCTGGTAAAAAAATAGAGCAAGAATACACTAAAGCCCATAGTAAATTATATTCTATGTATTGGAATAGAAAAAACGTTAATGAAATAATACCGATATATAAACATATAGAATATTGCCAAGAGCTAGATAAAAAAATTAGGGCTATAATTGACGTACAGCCAACTGAAGATAGCGGTTATATTAAAATGCTAAATTTTATGAAGAGTTTATCTAAAATAGAGTCTTCTGGATTAAATACACCTGAAGGGTTAGAATATTCATACTATAATCCATTCACAATGACTGGTAGGCCTAGTAATACTTTTAATAAAGTAAATTATGCAGCATTAAATAAGGCAGATGGAACTAGAAACAAGTATATTAGTAGATTTAATAATGGAGGAATATTAGAGTTAGATTATGACGCGTATCATCTAAGAATCATTGCAGATATAATAGGATATAAATTACCAGATTCATCTGTTCATGAATATCTTGGAAAACAATACTTTGCTACAGATAATTTAACAGAAAAGCAATATTCTGAATCAAAACAAATAAGTTTTCAAATATTATATGGTGGAATTCCAAAAGAATTTTTAGAAATACCATTTTTTAATAAAGTAAACAAATTTATTTACAACTTTTGGCAAGAATGGAGACTAAAAAACCATTACAAAACATATTTATATAATAGAAAGGTATATAAGTCTGTTATTGGAGAAATGAATCCTCAAAAATTATTTAACTACTATATACAATCTGCAGAGACAGAATTAAATTCTGAATCTATGGAAAGGGTAATTAAGGTTTTAGAAAAATATAAGAGCAAATTTATATTGTACACTTATGACAGTTTTACTTTTGATTTTGATATGTCAGAAGGTAAAGAACTAATTCTAAAAATTAAAAATGCTATGAAATATCCTACCAGAGTAAGTTTCGGTGGCAATTATGGTGACTTAAAAGATGTTTCTTCTAAGTTTTCTTGATATTTATAGATTGAAGGTATTATATGAAAAATGCATTTATAGACAATCTAGTTAGAGAATGGTCCTGGAGGGTTAATGATGGCTTACCAGACCCCAAGAATCGGTCACACATAATGGTTCTAGAAGCGGTCCTGCGACAATATAAGTATTCTGACTCTTTTATAGAGGCATATATATCACAACTAACAGAAGAAACAACATTCCAAGCTCGTTCTAAAGAAAGCGGAAAAATAGTAGATTTCAAATCTAAAGAAGCCATGGAAAAGGCTGTAAAGGCTGGTAGCCATGACGAAATAGATAAAAAAGAACTTGATGCAGCTAGAGAAAAAGAGGAAAAAGCTGCTAAATATAAAAAACTTTATGGTACAGATGCAGTAAAAATCGTAAAACAGAATCAGGCAAAACAATCTTCAGACGATACTACAGAAAAACCAACAGTAAAATCAGGAACACTATCAGACGCAGAAGATCCATTATCTGATGGAGGTATAAAATTAAAATCTCTTGAATATGGCCATAATAATATAACAGACAAAGACGGAAATACTGTTTTTGAACCAGCTCCTGGAAATGCTAGTTCTATGTATAATGAAATAATGTCAGGAGAATCATATGCTTATCTTGAAAAAAATCCTAACATGACAGCAGAAGAATTAGCTGAAAAGTTATATGGCCAAACTAAAGATACAACATTAGGAAAGCAGATAGGAGAAAAAGGATTATTAAAGAGAAAAAAAGACGGATCAATTGATAAAAAGTCTAAAGCTTTAATAACTGCAAAAGCTGGAATAAAAAAGTTTAAGGATACTCAAAAAGCGGTTGATATGCTTGAAAGCGATGGTAAGATGAAGAGACCGGTAAAATCTCGTAATTATTATGGCCATAAAGAATCTCTTAGTAAACAAATAGCATTTGTAAACGATACTTCAGGACCGTTCTATACTGAAAAAGGTGTAGAAGTATCTAAAGAAGAGTTGATAGACTTAATTAAGAATAGTGGTGGTGGAGATAACCCATCAGATACTTCAACGTTAACTGTGGATAAAAATGGAGCAGTACTAGTAGAATTCCACTCAGACAAACAAGATACTGGAGATATACAGGGAAGTTCTACTCCAACAAAAGAAGTAAGACAAGCATTAGAAAGACTTGAAAAAACAAATTTATCTGAAAATGAAAAGGCAGAAGCTAGTAAAAAAATAGAGGAATCTGGTAAAAAACTAGCTGAAATAGAAGGAAGACTAAAAACCGTTGCCATAAAACCGTCTGTAGATTTACAGAAAAAAGAACCAAAAGATATTATTGAGTCTATAAAGGGTACAAAAGGATTGACAGGAAGTAGAGATGCAACTCAATATTTTAGAGGTAAAAAATCTGCAGTAGATGGTAAAGGAAACGGTATTCCAAAAAATAATCTTAAGCCATATTTACAAGGTGTACAACCAGCTGGAGAAGATGGAAAGTATACAGATGAACAGTTTGCAACAGCATTTTTACAAATGCAAGGAGAAACCTTAGACGAAAGATTTGATAGTCATATAAAATATTTAGAATTAGAACAAGAAAGAATTGATAAAATTCCTGATGGTAAGGATAAGAAAAAAGAACAAAAAAAGCTAGATAACAGAAAATCTAATTTAACTAAATTAAAAGAAATATATGATAGAGATGGACAATTACCACTAGAGGCCAACAAAGACAAGGGTATACCAAATCCATCACTAATACAAAATACAGGCGCTCAAGATAAATTGATAAATAGACTTGCAAAAGCTAACGGTATAGATATAGACAAAGATATATCAAACATACGTGAAGAAACCGTAAAAGAAATTCAAAATAATTTACTTGAACTAAACAAACAATCTATAAATCTTGGAAAAGATGCGTCAGGAAAAGAAATAATAAAGCCTTTAGGAGATTATTTAGAATCTAAAAATATAAGGGAAACTTTACATATAGGTGGACCAGCTGCAAAACATGATGGGCTAATTAAAGTAAATATGGGAGGAATTGTTGTCACTCAAGACGTAATAAATGACTGTTTGGAAATAGACCCAAATGACCCATTAGATTTTGAAAGAGATTTTGTAGTAGGTATAGTTGGAGATGACGAACAACCAGAAAATAAGTATCAATATGCACAAGGCTTTAAGCCAGGTAAAGACCCAGATTATCCAGACGGTTTAATCTCAGGTAGAAGAGTAATGGTTTACTTTACAACCAAATCAGGAAAGAAAGTACCGTTTGCACAGAAAACACAAAGAGCAGGAGATGGTCCGAGTAGTAAATTACGATCTACATACTTATGGTCTGAAGAATCACAAGACTGTTTCAAAAACCATCCTTCAAATAAAGAGGAGGGCAAATAATGAAAACTCAATTATTATGTACGTTCACAAATACAAAAGGATTATCAAAGACGGTTGATAAGATTATAGAGGCATATGATATTCTATACAATAAATTATTTGTTTTAAGAAATGATTCTGATACAAGAGAATTGATGTGTACGTATAACATTGATTCAAGCGGCGATGTAGTAATCTTACCAGACACCATATCACTACATAGAAAAAAACAAACAAATACTCTATATACTATTAACGCATTAAATGAATGTATTAAAACTTGCAATAATGGAGTACTTGATACTTCATTCCAATTAGATTGGGAAAACTACAGAAATTCTATATTACTAACAAATGATTCAGGATTGCGAAGAATAGACACGTCTGTTCACGAAGTAATCTATATAAAAGTAAAGAAATAGTATGTCAAAATCACGTAAAAAAGAAGACTTAACTCCAAATCAAAAGCCAACTATTTCTAGAAATACAGCTGTAAATAAGCCTAAGTATGACCCAGATGGCCATATGGATCGTAGAGATAAAGACGAAGAAGACTTAAAGGCTATATTGGTAGACCTGATACAAACTGAAATAAAAAAACTTTTTCAAAAATAAATCACTCCAGATTTTTTTATTTGAAATATTTTTATTATATTTATATTAAATAACAATTAAATAGTAACGACTAAAAATTACGAAATGAATCAATTAACAATTGCAATACTATTGTTCTTCGCAGGACAGACCCTAATCTGGGTTCAAACAAATGGCCAGTTTCTTTGGAAATGGTTCGACAAAAATCCCTTATTCTTATCGATTGTATTTGGAACAATAATATCCTATATGTTTATTTATGCAACAAAACATGTTGTAGGATACTTTGATGGTCTTTTATGGCCAGGCCGATTTATCGGCTTTGGTACTGGAATGATATCGTTTGTATTATTAACTTGGTTTTTTATGGGTGAAGGTATAACTACAAAGACTGCAATATCTTTAGTATTAGCAACAACACTGGTATCAATACAGATATTTTGGAAATAATGTTAATAACTTTTCACTCAGAATTTTTTTATGTTAAATAAATTTATTATATTATTATATAAAATTAAATTATGGCAAAACAACTAGGATACGCATGTATAAATATGAACCTTTCAAAAGAAGGCATATCGTGCAACAGAAGTATGATACGTAGAACATTTGACGCTAAAGGCGTTGAATATGCATCAGAATTGATAATAGAAAATATTAAAAATCTATTAAAAATTGTACATTGGAATAACGAAAACAATATAAAAGTTTATCGAATGTCAAGCGATATGATGCCTTGGATGTCTGAGTACGAACTATCAGATTTACCAGATTTTCAAGAAATATGTGCTCTACTCAAAGCTGTTGGTAAACTTGCAATGGATAATAATCAGCGCTTATCATTCCACCCAGGTCAATTTTGTGTACTAGCTTCTCCAAACGAAGACGTAGTACTTAATGCTATGAATGAACTTAACAAATCTGCACAGATTATGGACCTTATGGGTCTACCAAAGTCTCGTATGGCAAAAATTAACATTCATGTCGGTGGCGCCTATGGAGATAAAAAGTCTGCACTAGAAAGATTTTGTAAAAACTTCTTGCGTCTACAACCTTCAGCTCAAGCTCGTCTTACTGTCGAAAACGATGACAAAGGTAATATGTACTCTGTAAAAGATTTATATGATGGCGTATACAAAGTAGTTGGTATACCTATTGTATTCGATTATTTTCACCACAAGTTCTGTACAGGTGGTATGACTGAAGAAGAAGCTCTTAAACTTGCTGTATCAACCTGGCCAAAAGGCATAAAACCTTGCACTCACTATTCAGAATCAAGGCGTGCAGAACAAAAACTTGTAATAGAACAAATATGCGAGAATAATAATATTACAATAGAACAAATGCAAGACTGGCCAACACTAGCAGGAATGTACAAAGAATTTAGTAAAATTAAAGAACAAGCTCATTCAGACTATATTATAGATGAAATCAAAGACTATGGTATTGATATTGATGTTGTTGTCGAAGCAAAAGCAAAAGAACTAGCGGTACAAAGGTACCATAAAAAATATAAAAAAGTTTTAACAGAAGTTTTACCATGTTAGATTTTTTTATTATATTAAGTAATTATTAACAAATAAAAGGAGAAAAAAAAATGGCAATTGATTTAGATGCGATTAGAAGAAAACTCGGAGATTTACAGTCTCAAACAAACAGGACTTCCAGCCTATGGAAACCAAGTCCAGGTAAAAATCAGGTAAGAATAGTGCCTTACCAACATGACAAAGCAAACCCATTCTTGGAATTGTTTTTTCACTATGACTTAGGTAAAAGAAATTATCTTTCACCAGTAACTCATGGAGAAGCAGATCCAGTAGTAGAATTTTCAGAAAAATTAAAATCAACAGGTAATTCTGATGATTGGAAACTTTCTAAAAAGCTTGAACCTAAAATGAGGGTTTATGTGCCAGTAATTGTACGTGGTGAAGAAAGCGAAGGTGTTAAATTTTGGGGTTTTGGTAAACAAGTTTATGCAGAACTATTAGGATTTATTTCTGATCCAGACTATGGTGATATTACAGATTTAACAGCAGGTAGAGATATTGTTGTTGAATTTACACCATCAGAAGGAGCTGGAACATTCCCTAAAACAGCAATTCGTGTAAAACCAAATCAAACTCCAGCAACAGAAGATAAGGCTATTGCTGATAAGATTGTTAGTGGTCAAAAAGAAATTTTTAGTATTTTCAAAAAGGTTTCTTATGATGACTTAAAGGCTGCATTAGAAACTTGGTTAAGCCCAGAGGATTCAAATGAAGAAGCTGGTGACTTACCATGGGAAAAGGAAAACACTGATTCTAATAAACCAAAAGCTGCTGAAAAAGCTCCAGTTGGAAAAACTGATGATATTTCAAAAGCTTTTGACGATTTGTTTAGTTAAAATATGGCAAGTAAAAGAGAAGATAGAGACAAATTAGCAGGAATCTTAGCTGATTCTTTGAACAAGAAGTTTAAGGACTTTAAGGTCGCATACTTCTTGGATGGAGCAGATGAAACACCAACCGATTTGACGGAGTGGATTTCTACAGGTTCGTCTATGCTTGATTTATCAATTTCTAACAGAAAAAATGGCGGAATTCCAGTTGGTAGAATTACCGAAATAACTGGTATGGAGGCTTCAGGAAAGTCTTTGGTATCTGCACAAATACTAGCAAACACTCAGAAAATGGGAGGTTTAGGAGTATTTATTGATACTGAAAATGCTTGTAATGAAGAATTTCTCCAAGCCCTTGGTATTGATACAAAACAATTGTTATACATACAACTTGAAACAGTTGAAGATATATTCGAGGTTATGGAAAATATCATTACCAAAGTTAGAGAAAGCGATAAAGATAGATTAGTAACGATAGTAGTGGATTCAGTCGCAGCAGCAACAACAAGAGTAGAACAAGAGGCAGATTATAGTAAGGATGGCTGGGCAACCAGTAAAGCTATTGTAATTTCTAAAGCTATGAGAAAGATTACCCAGATGATAGGTAGGCAGAGGATAGCTCTTGTATTTACTAATCAATTACGACAAAAACTTGGAGTTATGTTTGGAGACCCTTGGACAACAAGTGGTGGAAAAGCATTACAATTTCATGCTAGTTGTAGATTAAGGTTAAAAGCCGCTGGTCAAATTAAAACTAAAGTTAAAGGTCAAGAACAAGTAGTTGGAATTAAGACCAAGGCCCAAGTTGTAAAAAACAGAATGGGCCCGCCTTTAAGAACGGCTGAATTTGATATTTACTTTGATAGTGGAATTGATGATTTTGGCGGATGGTTAAGAGTTCTTAAAGACTATAACATGGTTAAACAAGGAGGTTCATGGTACACTTATACTAGAGAAAATGGCGATGAAATTAAATTTCTTTCCAAAGACTGGAATGGAAAATTAGAAGCAGACCCAACTTTAAGAGATGAGGTATACCACAGAATATGCGATAAAGTAATTATGGATTACAAGATTGATAATTTTGGAATTGATGACTTAGAGCATACTGATGAAGCTCCCCCAACAGGTTAGTGTTTAGTATATTGTATAGGTGGACTAGGATTATCTAGTGACCATAATACCGAAGCTCGCAAGTCTGAAGCTGTTTTAGGGCTGATACCAATGTTCTCCAAGCGTCACTGTAGGAGAACTAGTACTAAAATAGTGATAGAGCCTATATAATATACATGTTCTACGAAAAAAGGCCACCTTCTCGTGGTGTAGAATGTTAAGGTTAAAAGTCCTCAATATGATAATGACTGATTTAACCGACCAAGAGCCTTTTATTTTTGTTAATAACTTTTTAATAATAATCACCTCAGATTTTTTTAATTCAAAAAATTTTATTATATTTACTATATGAATAAAAAATATGCAGATATGTTAGCTAGTCTTTCTAAAAAAGATTTACCAAAAAACGCCAATGATAGGATTCTAATCATTGATGGATTAAATACATTTATTAGAAGTTTTGTTGTTGTGCCTACAGTAAATGAGCATGGTACTCACGTAGGTGGTATAACTGGTTTCTTAATGTCTATAGGATATGCAATTAGAAATATCAAGCCTACTAGAGTTATTATATGTTTTGATGGTAAAGGTGGTAGTCAAAGACGTAGAAAGCTTTTCCCAGACTATAAAGCAACTCGTAGAGTAAAACATAGAATGACAAGGATAAACGAATTCAATAGTGTGGATGACGAAAGAGTAGCAATGGCTCAGCAATTACAAAGATTATCCCAATACCTTGAACAATTGCCTATTACTGTTATGTCTATAGAAAATATAGAGGCTGATGATGCAATGGCGTATATATCTCAACAAATATACCCAAAGTCTCAATGTATCTTAATGTCTACAGATAAAGATTTTTTACAATTAGTAGATGATAGAGTACAGGTGTGGTCACCAACGAAGAAAAAGTTTTATGGTAGAGAAACCATATCTGAAGAATTTAGTATAGAATCAAAAAACTTCTTAATGTATAGAGTAATTACTGGCGATAGTTCAGATAATATTCCAGGCATAAGAGGTGCAGGTACTAAAACTCTTATGAAAAGATTACCATTATTGTTTGACCAAGATAAAGTAAGCCTAGATAATATATTTGAATACATTGAAAAAAATAATGATGGGACAAAATTGGCAAAAGATATATTAGACAGTAAAGATATACTAGAATTAAATTTCAAACTTATGCAATTGGAAGATGTAGATATATCTGGTAGGTCTAAAGAGTCTATTAACAATATCTGCAGTCAAGATATACCTAAACTGGTAAAACCAAATTTTATGAAAATGCTACTAGAAGATTCCATAAATATGAATATCAAAAATCCAGAACTATGGTTAAAGGATACGTTTAGCGTGTTAAATACTTTTGCATTAAAGGGAGACAATAATTGAAAGTAAATAAACTTAGCGATTTTGGGTATGCCTTTCAGATAAAGTTAATAGCTCTATTGTTTAAGGACAGGCTATTTTTACAGCAAATAGTAGATATATTAGATTCTTCCTATTTTGAATCAGAAGCAAATATTGTTATATTAGATATAATAAAAGATTACTTTAAGGAATATAATACTTTGCCAACACTAGAGGCAATGAAAATAAAAATTATTGAAATTGAAAATGACCTACTTAAAAAATCAATAGCAGAAAACATAAAGTCAGCATTTCAACAAATGGAATCTGACGACTTAGAATTTGTAAAAGAGAAAGCTTTAGAGTTTTGTAAGAATCAAGAAATAAAAAAGGCCATAGTTGATTCAGTAGAATTATTAAATAGAGGAGACTATGATTCTATAAAAGCTAAGGTTGATAATGCGTTAAAGGCTGGTGTAGAAAAAGATGTGGGTCACGAATACAATATTCACATAGACGAAAGATACGAAGAAAGTGTAAGAAATACCTGCACAACAGGTTGGGACGCTATAGATGATATAGCTGATGGAGGTTTAGGAAAAGGTGAATTAGGAGTTATGGTTGCTCCAGCAGGTATTGGTAAATCTTGGGCCCTTGTAAATATTGGAGCAAATGCTGTTAAAGCAGGATTAAATGTAATTCACTACACACTAGAATTAAATGCTGCCTATGTTGGATTAAGATATGATGCAGTTTTTACTGGAATATCAGCACAAGACTTAAAATATAACTTAGAAGATGTAAAGAAAAAGGTTGGAGGATTAAAAGGAGACCTAATAGTAAAATATTATCCAACAAAGTCAGCAACCGTAAATACTCTATCGGCTCATATTCAAAGATGCATGGCTAATGGTAAAAAACCAGATTTAGTTATAGTAGATTATGCTGATTTATTAAGAGGCCATGGAAAAGAGGTACGACACGAGCTTGGTAATATATATGAAGACTTACGAGGACTTGCTGGTGAATATGAAATACCGGTATGGACTGCATCTCAAGCAAATCGTTCAGCTTTAGAAGATGATATTATTGGAGCAGAAAAGATTGCAGAATCATATAGTAAAATTATGACTGCTGATTTTGTATTATCTCTAAGTAGAAAAATAGAAGATAAGCTTGCAAACACGGGTAGATGGCATGTTATTAAAAACAGGTTTGGTCCTGACGGTATAACCTTTCCAAGTAAAATGAATGCAAGTAATGGTCAAATTGATATATATGTTGACACATCAATACAGGGAAAAGAAACAACAAAAGAAATGGATAATCACAACGAATATTTAAGAAAAATGATGAAAAAGAAGTTTGACGAAATGAATTGATATATGTATATATCGATATTTATTAGTACAACTGGTCTAGTAGCCGGTTATTTTTTTCATCTATAACAACAAAAATAAAGGGAAGCAAATGGAAGTATCAAATCAAATATTATCAGAAATTACAGTTTATATGAAGTACGCAAAATACGTACCTGAATTAAACAGAAGAGAGTCATGGGAAGAGTTGGTAACTAGAAACAAGGAAATGCATATCAAGAAATACCCAAAATTGAAGGATGAAATAGAAGAAAAATATAAATTTGTATATGATAAAAAAATACTTCCGTCTATGAGAAGCCTACAGTTTGGTGGAAAACCAATAGAGATTAGCCCGAATAGGGTATATAACTGTGCATATCTTCCTATAGATTCTATTGACGCATTTAGTGAAACAATGTTTTTGCTGCTAGGAGGGACAGGAGTAGGGTATTCTGTACAAAGACACCATGTAGAAAAGCTTCCAGCCATACAAAAGCCATGGCCTAAAAGAAAAAAGAGATTTTTGATTGGAGATTCAATCGAGGGATGGGCAGATGCAATAAAGGTTCTTATGAAATCATATATGAATGGTGGCGGTAGTAAAATAGAATTTGACTTTTCAGATATTAGACCTAAAGGCGCACAACTAGTAACGTCAGGTGGTAAAGCTCCTGGTCCTCAACCATTAAAGGAATGTATAATGAAAGTTAAAGGGATGTTAGAGCAAAAAGAGACTGGAGAAAAATTAACTACTCTAGAAGCCCATGATATTGTTTGCCATATTGCAGATGCAGTTCTTGCAGGAGGTATTAGAAGAGCGGCACTAATTAGTTTATTTAATGCTGACGATGACCAAATGATTAGTTGTAAAAGTGGTAACTGGTGGGAATTGAATCCACAAAGAGGTAGAGCAAACAATTCTGCAGTACTTATGAGACACAAAATTACTAAAGAGTTCTTTTTAGACCTTTGGAAGCGAGTAGAACTATCAGGAGCTGGTGAGCCAGGTATATACTTAAACAATGATAAAGATTGGGGTACCAATCCATGTTGTGAAATTGCATTAAGACCTCACCAGTTCTGTAATCTTTGTGAGGTAAATGTTAGTAATATAGAAGACCAGGACGACCTAAATGAA
>VTLG01012197.1_pt1 | contig 47128 bp, 66 predicted proteins | sample 4694571 | NCBI WGS metagenome assembly VTLG01 (sample SAMN12604809, study PRJNA352737) | marine metagenome | biome: ENVO:00000447; feature: ENVO:00000209|ENVO:00000569|ENVO:01000036; material: ENVO:00002151; isolation source: viral sequences binned using virsorter ... | reverse complement strand
AATTTATATAGCTTCTTTCAAAGTAAGTGCTCTAAACTCTATCGCACACTCATTAGCCAAACCAGTGTACTGGTCTTGCATGTGTTGACCTGAGTTCTTCCTAACGTAGTCATGAGTCATCCTTTTTCTTGTCTTATCAAGAATACAATCACATATAAGACCGTTTGCCTCAGTATTCTCAGGATTCTTCATGTTCGCACCTTGGAAGCACCCCATCCAAAGAATACGCACAGTTTGGGTAGGAAAGGTACCTGTAAAGTTGGTTGGTTCCTTTTTAGAACCCAAGATAGAGGTAGGCAATAATAGTGCCATCACGAGGATTGTATGAATAATTATATATTTTATCATCATAATAATAATCTTTCTTATTAGTAGTATTAAATAGGGACAACTGCCTCCTCTTCATCCTTGTCTTCGTTATTACATTCACATGGATCACACTGGCAATCCTTACAAAGACACGATTGTTTTCCAGGTCGATGAATGTCAGTGTAGTCGGTAGTTGTCATTATTTATTTTGATATAAATTTTGCTATATGGTGAATAAAGGGAAGTAGAGTAACTGCCATAAATAAGTTAACTCCTGTATGCACAATTGCTATATGTTTTGTAGTACCTGTAGGCATTCCTTCAGATAACATTATACCAGCAAGCCAGATTGTACCTGTAGTACCTATGTTAGCACCTAATACAGCAGCTATAGCAGAAGGCAATGGTAATGCACCACTAGCTACCAAACCCACGATAGCAGTAGTGCTAAGGGAACTAGATTGCCATAATAATGTGCATACGATACCACCAAGAAACATCCAATAAGGGTTACCCATGAAATACTGAAGGTGCTCAATGTTTCCCATTGATTTCATTCCTCCAGCAAACATCTTTAACCCAATATAGAATATTACAAGTCCTAATAGGGTTACTATAATCGGATTTCCAATTTCAATTGATTTCAATTGTTCTCTTACGTTTTCCTTCGGGTACTATTTTTTCCATTGAAACTGTAAGCATTCCGTGTTCAAGGACTGCACTGGTTACAATCACATCATCGGCAAGTGTCCACTGCCTAGTAAACTTACGCATCGCTATTCCTTGGTGGACTACATTTGAATCCTCTTCTTCCCCAAGGTCTTCTTTTGTCTTGACAGTAAGTACATTATCTGCATACTCAACTTCAATATCCTCCTTTTTAAAACCAGCTATCGCTAGTGCGATATCGTAATTAAGTTCATCCTTTTTGATTATATTGTAGGGTGGGTAACTTCCGTGATACGAATCTGAAAAGAAGTCAGATTGAAATGTGTTGATGATAGAGTCGAATCCGACTCCAAACTTGGTGATCCGAAAAGGATCGAATTGCGTAACCATATTTTTCTCCTTCTTTGCTATTAAGCGAGAGTTATTTTTATTGGTGCGATCAACTAAATGGTACCTTCGTACCCACAAGTTGATCCTTGGTAGGAAATGGCATATTATTGACTAGGTTCCCTAGAGGCGAACCTTCGATTGGAAGTCCTTCAATACCATTATCCTTTAGAAACTTAATGGCGTTAGCCATATCAGCAGGTCGAGCCTCACCGTTTCTAATTCTATTGAGTAGTTCTACAGCTACTGTGCCGTGAAGTTCCTCAAGTACTTCTTTACGTGCTTTCACTTTTTCTTCTTTTTATATTTGTTTCTTTTACCGATAACTCTAAAAGCTTCATCATTCATCCTATTTTCATAGTCGTGATAAGCCTCATCCTTTAACCTAGGTAACCTTGTATGAGCTTGTTCATGCTCGACAAGAAATCGTTCCCAGTCTTTGTACATAGGAAAGCTATCCTCTGGTAAGGGCTTTACCCCAGGTACTTTTGGTTTAAGCCAAGCCTTTTCGTTATACTTTTTTTCTGCTAACTCAGGGTCGATGAATATCTTTTTTTGATCATGGTCAAAGTACGCCATTATAAGATCACCGTCAGGTTTATTTCCTCTTCGATGTGTGCTCTTTTGGAATACTACGGGAATATCGTTTTTTTTTGATGGAACGACTTTGAGGTGCTTCCTCTTTGATTCCTTTTGAATTGCTTTCTTGGTGACTCCAAGTTGTTCTTCTGTATGAATACCCATTTTTTCAAGAACATTCCAGACGGCTTTTGATGATGTTCCTTGTCTAGCTAAATCATCTTCCGATTCTACTTCTTTAAAAAACTTTTCTTTATCTCCTCCCCAATGTTTTTTAACACCCTGGTCAAACTCTTGTTTACGTTTAGCCTTTGTGAATTGATAGCCTTTATCGGTAAGAACACGTTTATTAGCCAGTTCTAATATCAGTTTATTTTCTGGAATATCGGAAATATTCTTCTTACCTTTTGGAACTCCAGTTTTATAAAGAGTTCCTGCTGCGGTTTCAATAGTATCTGGATCTCCTTTTTTTGGTGTTAGAGATCTAAGAGCTTTTTGTACTTCAGGATCTTGAACTACTTCTTTTGTGTATTCATCATAAGATTTATCTCCTGTAGTAACTAAAGTACCTTTACTCTTTTTTTCAATAATATTTCTAATAGGTTTTTTAATTACCTTTTTTATAATAGCAGGAATACCTGTGATTCCAAGAGTAAGCCAATCTGCATAACTTTCAAGACCCTCATCGGGTGCTCCAATTCTTTTTGCAATAGCTTCACTACCAAATGGTTCTAAAGTGGCAAGGCGTTCAGCCGTTTCTTCATCTGAAGATACACCAAAATACCAGTCGGCTACTACCGCAATTTGAAGAGTATCAGAGGTAGCCCCAAGTACTTCAGCTTGAATATCTTTTCTAGCTAAATCAAAATCAAAGTCACTAAGTTCGCTAAGAAACCAATCTAATCCTTTATGACCTTCTTCATATACTCCTTCAACTCTCTTGCGATACTCTTCTTTATAGGTAGGCATTAATCTTTCTTCTTTTTAATTCTCATACAAATCTCCAAATAATTCCATACGTTGTTTTTTATTTGGAAACATCTTACGATAGTATTTTTTTGTTGGATGAGTTTCTTCTATTTCTTCATTATTCTTCTTCTTCTTAATCTTCAGAGCTTCTTTTTTTATCCTCTTCTTAGCAGCCTTCTCAGAGGCTTCTTCGGCAACTTCTTTTGTTACTTTTTGCGATAATTTAGATATAATTCCCATTATCCTAACCCTTCTTCATAGACGGTTTTATTGTTATTCTTAATAGCCCTCAATACCCTTTTTCGATTACCTTCTTTATTAAAGGACACATGTACCCAACCTGAAGCTGGGTCGGTCGGTGTGTAGAACTCAAGTATCAACTGGTCAAACTCAAGGTTATCCTTTATCCACACGGCAAGCTCCATGTTACTAATGCTAGGACACTCTATATCAGCCGCCATTCCGAGTACATGTTGGCTACTATCTCCGCTACCAATGGCACGATTGAGTTCAAGTACACGTAGCCCCGAATTGACATCCACTCTTCCGTGTGTATCCCTTATCTTTTGAAGAATACAGTTTGTGAGTACAGTTAGGTTGACCAACTGCTCTTTATCTGGTTCATTGGAAATACCGTGCCTGACTGCTGTAGAGGACTTGGTAAGTTCCTTTAGGGAGAAGTTTTTACTGAGTTTCACTTTTTCTTTTTAACTTTTAGTTTATTTTTTGCTGAAATAATTTTATTTCTTTCCCAAGACATTTTCGTCTTACCCAGATATTTTAATTTACTACTGTAGTGTTGACTTCCAGGAGGATAATTAGGAGGCTTCGGAGCCATAATTTCTTCTGCTGAAATAATTTTACTATTAGGAGGTAGTTTTTCTGGGTCATATTGAGAAGTTTCCTTCGGCTTTTGATTCTGAAGAGACTTCTTAGGTTTAATCTGAACCTCTTTAATCTTAGCTGACCTAGAAAATCCTCTTGGACCACCAGCAAAACCAAAGCCTTCTATTATGTCACCTGTGTTTGTCTTTGGTAGAATCTTTTTCTTAGGAGTTGTCATTAGTCATCCTTGCTAGATATTATCTTCACATGCACACGGATACGAGTGACACTTTGGACAGTACGGTATCTTCTTTTCGTCTTTATCCAAGGAGTTCCTTCACGGATTTAAATGTATTCTCTGGCATTTCGTCAACCACAGCGTCAATCATCTTTAACTGATCTTCACTAAGGTTATCTTCCATCACCTTTGCTACATGTTCTTTGGCAAGGGATTGAGCTTCGTCAATGACTAAGGACTGAATTACATTAAGGAGTAACGCTGGTATCATTTTTATGGGTTGGTTGAGGGTTAGGATGTTGTGGTTGTGACTTGTCTTCCATTAGATCAGAGTCACCATTAAAGTAAAACGTAGCAATACCACTAATGACACTTATAAAGCTACCGATCAAAATATTCATGAGATCACGGCTAGATTGAGCCATCTCAGTTTCAGCCGTAAGCATCATATGTACGACATATAGGAATATACCAAAGGCAAAGAAGGAGATTACAAGTCTACCATAGAACCGAGCTACAGTAATCTGTTCGTTCACTGACATCTTCTTTGACGGATTAGGGTTTCCTTTTACCGTCTTCTTTTCAATTATTTCTTCCATAGTTTTTACATTGCATCAGGACCGAACATAAATACTTCAGTCATAGGTTTCTTAACTGTTTGGTTAGTACCTGTTGGATGAGGAATATAAGTTTCCTCTGGAACCGTAGGTTTCCACATCATTAAACTAGCGTATAACTTATTATCTTTATACATAGAGATATCGTGACTCCACACATCAAGATCAAGGTGTTGAATTGTTCCTCCTCCGTCACACTCGTGTTTCCAACCAAAGTGAAATGGAGAGTCAACTCTTAGAGTACTCATTATTCTTTTCTTCCCATTGTTTATAGTTTTTATTGTTCATCTTCTTTCGAAGGTCTAACCATTGTTTTTCGTAGTACTTATTACCGTTCAACATTGTTTTTTGATTTGTAGTCGTTAATTGCTGACTTGATTGCATCCTCTGCGAGCACTGAACAATGTATCTTAACCGGAGGTAACGATAGTTCCTCAACTATCTCTGTGTTACTAATGGTACTCGCTTCGTCAATACTCTTTCCCTTTATCCACTCGGTAGCAAGGCTTGAACTAGCAATAGCCGAACCACAACCAAAGGTTTTGAACTTCGCATCTACGATCTGGTCTTGGTCAACCTTGATCTGAAGTTTCATTACATCACCACACTCTGGAGCACCCACAAGACCAGTCCCGACATCAGTACTCCTACTATCCAAACTACCAATATTCCGTGGTCTTTCATAATGTTCTATTACTTGAGGTGAATACGCCATTATCTCAGTTCATCCAGAGAGGTTTATTATCGGTTGATTCATTTTTTATTGAGAAGCTTGTAGAGCATCCACAGGTAGATGTAGCCTTTGGATTAGAGAACCGTGGTCCTGGTGCGGATAGATCTCCTGACCAATCTATCTCAAGACCCTTTACTACTACATAGCTCTTCCTATCGATAACCACAGGTAACCCATCAGTATTGAAAACAAGATCACGATTAGTAGGAGAACCAAAGTTAAGTACATATTCATATCCTGCACATCCTCCTCCTTTTACTGAGACTCTTAGATGAGAGTCGTTCATTCCTTCGTCTGATCTCATTCTCCTAAAGTTCTTTTCAGCTATTGGAGTAAGAGTGATCATTTACTTCCATTACGAGTCAGTTCCTTAATTGCTGCTGTATTCTGTTCAAGTGCTAGTTTGATAGATAGAATTGCATCAGATGACTTCTCTACCATAGACATAATCTTAGCATCATTCTCTGCATCCTTTTTCCAGAAGTCTTCTCGTTCCTTTCTAGCTTGATCGGTAGTGTACTTAATAAACCAAAAGGAAGCAATGATAACACACGCTGGAATACCAAGGTCCATCACCATTGTGTAAAGGGTATTCATTTCTGGCATAGCTTGTGTCGCTTGTTGTGTTACGTGTTGTATTGGATAATTATAATATACTTGATCTGCTGGGTTCATGACTTTAAATATTATGCTTTAATTTCTGTAATCGTCATGCTTGTACAAGCAGCCCCACCAAAGACTCTTCCACCGCCTGGGCCATTTATATACAATCTCGCAGAAGAAGCATTATCATTTGGGCCACCTCTAAGTTTCCATGTTTCTGCTACACCAGCAGTTCCTGCTGTGACTCGTTTCCGAAAACCGAAATTGTGTGTTTTATGTACACTATCTATCCAAGTTGAAGTAGCCGCTGTTGCATCAGCTTCACTATCTTTAAATAGTGAAAGTATTATCCATCTACTAGCAACAGAAGCTGATCCTAATGCTAGAACCTCAATCATTAAATATGAATCTGATCTTTTTGGAGTTATGGCTAATGTAAAAATCTCAACTCCTTCAGTTTTCTGTGGTATTGTATCATTATGATCAATTTGTACATTACAGTCTACTAAGGCTGTTGTTTCGACATATACTTGTTGTAAAACCGAATTTGTCGGCATCCCATCATCTGTAACTTTCCCATCAGACCCGAAGACCTCTACATTGTTGAACTTTATTATTCCTGCCATTGATTATCCTTTAGGGTGAGCATCTTTAACTGCTTTTAGTGCCTTGAAGAAACCTCCTGTTTTATCGACCTTACCTGCATCTATATCTTTAAACAAAAGATCGAATTGTTCACCCAACTCAGGATACTGGCGATCACGTTGATATTGTTTTGCTTTGAAATCTGCATCTAAACGATCAACCTCTTTTTGTATTTCTGCTGTAGTCGGTCTATCGGTTCCATCAATATTAATCCAAGTAATTTGATTTATATCATTATCTTTTACGGATATATCAGCACCACTTTTTAAATTTCTACAAGCCTCTACTATAAAATTCATGTCTTAATCTCCGTAATAGTAAAACAAGGTCTACAAGCACCTAATTTGTCTGCATCACTAGAACTTAAGAAAAAATGTTTATTATTAGTCCCGTCACCCTGGTTTGATCGTTCATATAAAGAATAGGTTCTTGCATTTGTAGAACTAGCACTAACAGTTGTTCTGATACTAACTTGATCACCGTCATTTGCATCATAATCTACCTGTCTTACGTGTGCATGACAAGCTATACGACTAGAGGCGTTAGAGACTAAATTTACATCAGCAGTATTCGTGATATCATAAAATTTCAAAAGACCAATCGAGTGATCATTTGCCCCAGAATAATGAAAATTTAGCTCAAGGAGTAAAGTGCTATCTGCAAATTTAGGCGTTATGCTAGTTCTTAAACCTGTGTCAACTTCTCCCCACGTATCCGATGCTCTTGTGACTAAACCAATTTGTGGAGAATTAGCCGAAATCTGTACGATTGAACCTGCTGGAACCCCACTTTCCCACGTTAAAGCACCACTTCCACCGCTATCGCTTATGAGGGATGACCCTCCTACTTTTAGTTCGCCTGACATAGTTTAACTTGGTTTTGGGTTTGAGTCTTTTACTGCTTTTATTTTATCTGCCATTTCTTTCGGAAATACTCCTGCATGATAAAGTGAATCAAGTTGGTCACCAATCTCAGGATACTCTTCTTTTCTAACATCTTTATACTTAACTTTGGCATAATCTTCTTGTTTTTTCTTATCTTCTTCTACATATTTATTATATGCCTTCTCTTCGTCTGGAGTCATATCCCTTGTACCGACTCCCACTTCATGTATCTTCTTAGGCATTTCTAACTCCGTATAGGATTATATTTCCGCTATTAATATCTTGCCCTGAGCTAGTACTTAAAAAAATATAGGGGGTACTTACTGCAGTTGTGTAATATCCTGAATTGAATTGTCTATAATGGTTTCCATCTTCTTTTGCAAAGATAGTACCACTACTCCCACAAGTGAAATAACTAGAACTTAAAGGTGCTGTAATAAATGCCTCTCCGCAAACCCCGTGTTCTCCAGAAGCTATACCAATGGCTGACCCTAAATAAAACAGTACATCAGTATGTGTTGAGTGACCATCTGTAAGACCAGAGTGTGGTCCTTTCCATGTGAGTTGTTGCGAATAATAACCTGAAGTTAAGGCACTTGTTGATGTGCCTACTCGTATGTGAAGTATTTTATCGTCAGCATCGGGAAGAAGATTTTCAAATATTAGTTTATATGTGGTAAAAGTAGTGTAACTGCTTAGATTAAAATAAGTGGTTTCAACTGATGAGTCTGCAGTATACTTAGCAAGATAAACTAAACTAGCTCCAGCACTCGCAGGTAGAGAATTATCACCAACATTACTTAAATCTATCTTACCTGTGCCACTATTCTTTACTCCTAGTGTCGTTCCACCTACTTGTAGTGTTCCCATATTTCCTATCTCACATCAAAGGTACCGTTAGTAGGTACGTTAAGGGTTCCTGTTATATTCACTTCATTGAGTACAGTAAGGCTTCCGTTGCACGTTACTGTTCCACTAAAAGTAACAGGACCAACAACCATACTGCGATCATTGGCGGCAACTGTTACTGTTCCTGTGTACGAATGGGTATTGTGTACCATTCCATCTTTGAGTCTTAGTTCTGCCATTATTCAGGTTTAGGAAATTTATCTTTAGTCTTTTTTAACTCTGCTTTAAGAGCATCGAGTCCACCGTGGTATAGTAGATCCATTTGTTCTGCTAAAGGTGGGTAGTCAGAAGCTCGGTCACGTTGGTATTTAGTATCCTTCAATTCTTTTTCTAACCGTGCTACTTCTGCATTGTATTTTGTTTGATCAATCTCAACTTTATTCCAATCTTTATCGAAACAACCTTGGTTATCACCTATCGAAACTACATTAGGATGAGTATTGAAAATCGCTTTAGTATTCATCCGGCTATCTCCATTAACATAATATTTGAAAAAGTAGTAAAATATTGAGAAGTGTCAGAATCTGTTTCATTTTTATTAACATGGATTTCGTAAGCTGTTGTTTCAGTTCTGTACTTTGCTTTGTATAATAATTCACTTGTACTGGAAGGAGAATCTAAATACATTGCATGAACATTTTGCATTGATAGATCATGATATTGTAGACCACCAATCCAAGATCTTGTGCGGTCACTTCTTTCATCACCCATATAAATTTGAGTTGAATCCCTGAACATTTGGAATTGTGGAGAAAAACCTCCTGCCTCTCCTCCAAAATTAATACTAAAATTCACAAGAATTTTTGAACTCGTTGCAGATGGTGTGATTTTACAACACCAAACAGAACCAGAACCAGCTTGATCCGTTCCGACTATATCAACAAAACTAGCACTGGTTGAGGAAGCAGTATCTGATTTCGTTGATTGCACTATCTGAAGAATCGTTGACGATGGAACTCCAGAACCCCACTTCCAATCCGCACCTGACTGCTCTACGAGCGTATTAGTCGCTGATGCATCTTTGATCGTATCTACTGCTAGAGTACTGTTAAGTTTTACCGTACTCGCAGATGCGACTTCTATTTCGTCTACTTTTAGTTTAGATGCCATTACTCAGGTTTTGGATTGTCGTTTTTAACTTTTGCTAAAACTGCACTCATCTCATCGGAGAAAGCACCTTTTTTATAGAGGTCATCCAGTTGATCACCGATATCAGGATAAGCCACTTCTCTTTCCCTTTTATATTTAACTTTCTCATTTTCTTTGTGTTCTAATATCCATGCATTTTCCTGAGCTTGTCTTATACTTTCTTCTTCTTTAGTCAGTTCTACACGAATACCATTTACGTTTTTGAAATTAGGCATGTTTGAATCCATACATTGCGATTGTCCCAGAAGTCATATTACCAGTACTTACATAAAATTTTATTCCATCTATAGGACTATTAATCCGTCTATATTGGCAATGCATTGTTTGTGTAGTTGCATAGTTTGAGGTATCTGTAAAAAGGAACCCCGCCCTTCCACAATGCATTTGCGTAGTGTGTATGCTCCATAAATCTAAATATCCAGATACAGGATAAGTGGCATGGAATGTTTCTACTTTAAAAAGATACTTATTTGTAACATACCCAGTGCTACTTCCATGAGAAGTTCCATTGTAGTAAAACGCACTTCCAGAAGTTCTATAATCACCATCACCAGAATGGTAAGTCGTTCCTGAATCATTAGAAAGTTCTGCTCTAAAAGCTGCGTTTGCTGAACCATCTATATGACTAAATACCCAACGATAATGGTTATAAGTACCGTCAAGTACAACACCATTTGTTCCATGCACAAACTCAATAGAAGTATCCGCATCAGCAGTGATAGCCTTAATTAAGACCAAACTACTTCCAGAACCCGCAGGAACCTGACCATCCTTGATTGTTACACCATCTACAGCAACTCCATTAGCACCTGTCTTTTCACTAATAGTATCTACTGCTACCGCAGGAGCAATTATCGACTGTGACGCAGTAACAACACCTCCAGAACTAATTGCCAAGGCATCATTATCTGAAGCTGATCCTATCGTTCCTGCATCGGGTATTACAAGTCCTGTCATATTATCACCATTATTCCGTTACCGTTTACTGTAAGTGTCTTACCAGAGGGTATCGTATATGGACCTCCTATTACCGCAGTTTCATCGGTAGCAATCGTAAGATCGGCTGCCATCGTATGTTTGTGTCTGATTACACCTTGTTCTCCAAGGATACCATTGGTATCTGCTGTTGCAATTGTTGCTGAACCTGCACGAATCTCTAGTTCACCTTGGTTTGTCTGTTGTATTCCAGTATCTACAGCACCTGTACTTTTTATCATTACGCATTCTCCAATACTGAGACAATGATGTCTGCTTTAGTATCTACACTACATCTAGCGTGTATTCGTAGAGTATCCGAGTCTATTACAATCTTACCACTTATAAGTTCAACATTACCTCCTACTGGTACACTCACACCTTTTGCAATGTAAGTTATAACATCAGGACTCGCATCCGCAATTAGTGCGACATCTATTGTTACTGTAGCAGTGTGGATATTAGCTACACTACAACCAATTAATACGTGACCTTTATTAGATTCTAACGCAGTTAAAGTACCTACTAAAGTATTTGCTACATCATAATTACTGAAAGCAGTATTCTTTAGATTTCTTCTTTTATTTACAAATTTTGTTGCCATATTTATCCTAAAGCTATTGCGAACACAATTGAGCTTGCTTGTGCACTACTTGCTGATGTTGATGCTTCAAGGGCTTTTGTAGTAGCAGTAGTTGCTGATGTAGCCGCTTCTGCTGCAAGTGTCTTTGCTGATTTATCACTAGATCCATTAGGACTAGATGCGTCAATCGCCCACGCTTTTGCTGAACCACCGCTTGCAGTAAGATCACCAATAGCGTACTCTTTTGCTGAGTACTCTGCCGTGTCTACCTGAGCACCTGTGGTTGTCGCCCATTCCTTAGATGCACCTTTAGATGCAGTTGTGGTTACACCTGTTCCTCCAATTGACCACGCTTTTGATGAGTGATCTGTAGTAGCTGAACCTGATCCACTCGTATCAGTATATGTCTTTACTACTCCATCAATCTTTACTGCATAATCATTGGCAGTTCTTTTTGAACCTGCGGCTTCCTCTTTGTATCCTGATGTGGTAGTAAGGTTTGCAGATATCTGACCATAATTGACAGCATCGGTTGAACCTGTACCTGTGGCTACATTTATTATCTTCTTAGCTGTAGCAGTTCCAGGTTGAGCCGCACTATACGCATCAGTACCACTTGAGTAGATCATCGCATTATCGGTACTAATTACCGCTTGCTGGGCCGCATGAAATACGTTCTTGGCAGAGTTATCCAGATCTTGTTCAGTAAGAATAGAAGCGTTACTAAAGTCAATAGCAGGAGTCTTTAGATCTTGTACAGCACGAGTAAGAGATATAATTGTAGAATCACTTGTAAAAGCTATATTGAGAGCACCTGATCCACTTCCATAAAGATCTGTAGCGGCTACCTCTGAGACATCAAGAAGTATCTTCTGGTTTGCAGTATCAATAGCCCAAACTGTATCTGTAGTAGAATTCCAAGAAACAGTATTTCCATCTACAGTTCCAGTAAGTCCATTTAATGTAGTTCCTGCAGATGAATCTCCATCTTCAAGAAAACCTGATCCACTAGCGTAAGTCTGGTCACTTCTTCGATATATTCTTTTACCACCTACATATACTTTAAATACATCTCCACTTGTACTTTTGTATGAGTCAGCGGCTGAAGGTACAAAATCAAGATCAGCGTAAGAAAGAGCTATCTTATCTCCTGTTTGGTAAGAACCATCCCAAGGAGATAGTACATAACTGGTAAGTGTTACATCAGTAGCCATATAATGTTATTTTTAAAAAGTCAGTCCGTAAATGTCTTTTATTGGTTTCATCTATCGTTCATGAAGGTCAAACAATTGTTCTCCTCCAGCCATAACCGAAGCTTTATTTACTTTATCTTCAATAAACGCTTGTAGTAATTCAGGGCTATCGTGAAGAAGAGTTTTTCTTCCTGCATCCTTATACGCTCTCATTATCTTCTTCACACCATCTGTTCTCCAATCATCGTAATCAGGATTAAACTGCCGATTAGGATCTAGATCGTATTCAGGTGTACTCATAAATGCTTCCAAGGCACCTGCAAGATTCATACCCTGTCCATTCTTAATCGTACCAATAAGGCGATTTAACTCTGCATATTGAGGTCCGTTCAGTTCTACAGTTCCAATCTTAGTGTCTGGTGGATCAATTGATCTTCCCATTCTTACTACTTCATCGATATACTTATTAGGAATCTCTTTACTAACAGGAAACCCTGTGTTATACCCTACTGGTGAAACAATAGGTTCACCTGTAATCCAATTATGTTTAACTGCATTATACCCTGTTAGTTGAGGTGCTCTTCGCATGAATTTTTCTTGCCATGTAAGAGCTTCTCTAAATCCTTCTGCACCTTCATACCATCCGAAGTGCTGTACTATTTCATATTGCTGACCAATGATTGAAGGTATTACATTTGCACCTATTTGAGTAAGAGCAAGTCCTGCCCGATCTTTATTTCCACTAGAAACAGCTTGTGCAAAATTAAACATTTGTTTAAGACCTTGTAGATAGGTTCGGTCGGTTACTGCTCTCATAAACCCAACTACACCCATAAACGCCATGTCAGCGTAATCTTCCTGGTTCTCATGATAGACGTACCCATTTTCCCAAGCTGAAGCTAGGAATACAAAAGGCATGAAAGTAGGATCAAGTCGATTATAGGAAATCCAATTGCCATCATCGGTTTTTAAAGAGTAGGGTTGATTACCAGCAGCCCTCCATAATCGGTTACGATCAGGATCTATTGGTCCCGAACCTGTGACTGTTCCATCAGCGATATAACCAATAGCCGTACCGTACATAGCCATCCCTACCGACATATTACCGATCACCTGGGCACGAAGATTAGGATCACCACTATTCCACATCTCTCGTGTAGTTTTCATAGCAAGGTTAACCCCAGGTGTTCGTTCTCCAAGTCGTATCATTATATTGGTAGGAGTACGAATAAAAGGAACAAAGAATTGAAGTGGAGGAAAAGCTTTTGCTGCATTCTGCAATCGAGCCGCATAACTACCTGACATAAGTTCTTCAGTGAATGTAATCTTACGTGAATATTGTCTCAGGTTATCATCGGTAGCTCTACCCATATCATCAAAATACTTATCCATCTCAGTAGCGACATAGTTCTTTCTAGCTTGCCTATTCAACTTTCTAGGCATACTTGTAACTATCTTGCTATACGCTTGTGCTCTATAATTCCATTGTTTGAAGAACTCATCTTCTCCACCCAGCAATCGTAGTGAACCTCGTGACGCTTTTCCAACTGTATTGACAAAGAATGTAGCCCAATTATATGGGTGCCACATAGTCGACCCTGCTTTTAAAGGTTCCATAGAGATAGCACTCCCATAAGGAGATACTAGCCCATCAACCTTCGTTCCAAGAGGGTCGAGAATATTCTTTTCCTGAAGAATTGATTCAAGCATCTTATTAAGGGAAGGACGAAACCCGTACATAAGTCCCATCATATGAGCACCAGTTTCACGAATAACTTCTTTATTTCCGGTAAGAAGACCTCCAGCCATGCGAGAAGTAGGTACAACAAAGGTTTCAATACCTCCTGAGATCATATTTGTAGCGTGAGTCTTTAGACTTGCAAGAAGCATTCCACGATAGAACTCAAGTAACCCTCTCCACCCTCTTTGTACCATACTTTCGACACCTTCTTGTGCAATTCTTATAGTATGAAGAGGATTAGTTCCAAGTCCCATACTCTCAGCTAATAAATTTATAGACTTTGTATTCATTCCTGTGTCAGAAAGAGCTTTCATTAAATCTTTCATCTCGCTCTCATTAACTCTACCTGCGGAATCAAGTTTTGGCACCTTAATTCTATGAGCAGTAATAGTTCTAGCTGGTATTCTTTTTATTTCTCCATAAAGACGAAGAGCATCTTCTGTTTGTAACATTAGATTAGCCATTTCCGCTTCTAATCTTGGATTACCTGGATCTTTAAGAATTTTTAATCTATGTAATTGTAACTCTGATCCCATTTGAGCTACCAATGTTCTATAAGCAAGAACTCTGGACTCAAGACCTGCAAGCCCAAGTCCTTCATCTAATTCCTTTTGCATTAAGGTCATAAGAAGATCTTTATCAACACCAAGTTGAGAAGCCGTATCGTCAACTACATTAATAATCCGCTGGCCTTGAATTGTGTCAGCTAATGTTAAACCTGCTTTTTCAATTTCAGCAAGTGTTTTTGGCCCTTTTGCAACATCTAACCCTGGAATACGAGTTTTCATTTCTTTATGTATAAGATGCTCTAGCATATTAAATGCTTCTTTTGCACCCTCATCTTCTATATACTTTGAATTAAATACTCGATACCCTGTATAACTATCAGGATGCATAGTTTTAAAGTCTTCATGGACAACCTTTCTAATCATCTCTTTAACAGTATGAGGAGATGAAAATATAGTTGGATCTTCTAACTTAGCATTCAATATTTTTTGAGATGCTGTTTTACTTGGTTTAAATTTTGATAAAGGTACTTCAGATTGAGCAATCTTGGTTGCCATAAGTCTATTAGCCGCTTGATGTTCAATTGTTATGATCTCATCAATGCTTTTTCCTTCAAGTTCGGCTTTTAGTACTTCCTTTCGTCCTTTTAGGAGCCGAAATATAGGAGAAAAGGCGATGTCAGCTACATAAGACTCAAGTAGCATCTTAAAACGCTCTTCTGCTTCACTATTATCAGGATCAGCTTGCATCCATTCAAAAAATGGTCCAACAAACTCTACTGGTGTATCCTGAACAACCTCGGCTACCATATTTGATATTCGTTCTTCGTGAGGTTGAAAAGCTATTTGAGAAGCTACAGCACCTGGAGTTGTATACTCAAGAAATTGCTTTGATTTTGGTCCAACACTGCGAAACACGGGTGACGTAAGTGCTTTATTGGTAAGTCCTTTGCCAATAGAAAGACCCCTTAGTACTTTGGTCATAGTTCGGGTGAAATTACCAACTTCAGTCTGTTCGTCAATTATATTTGGCATATAACTAACCTTTTTTTCCTCTTTAAGAGAGTTAAACTCTGTAGCTGGCATTGTAAATACATAGTCACGAGCAGGATCGTAGTTCTTCAGGAAAGGAAGGTTTACCATCATTAAATCTCTTCTAGGAGATATCTTGTCGAGTTGAGGAGAAACTGTGTTCGCTACATTTTCGGGTACATCAAAGTACCATCCTTGAGCAATGTTCTTCACTATATCAAACCCAGCAGTTTCATCAGACCACCAATCACCTTTTGTCTCTCTTGGAGACATATCAGCAGATTCGGAGCCACCAGTGATAACACTCATTGCTACATCGGTGATAGAGGCATCCTTTTTTTCTGGTTTCTCGGATTCCTCCTTCGCCTTTCGTGGAGAAGGTTCTTCTTCCATATTGATGCCCATAGCTTTTTGTCGTAACCTTCGTTCTTCCCTCTTTCTTGCAAGATTCTCTGCAAGAATACGACTCTCCTCTTCTCTATCCGATTGATCTAGTAACCCAAAGAAATCCCAACTCATTTAGTCCCCTTTTCTGCTAATTTCATTTCATCTATTTCTGCATAAAGACGATCCCACCATCCTTCTATTGCAAGTCTTTGCTCTTTAGTCAAATCTTTATAATCATCAATATCAAGACCTATTCCTCCATCAGTATCCTCTATAAGATCTTCTATAAAAGGGTCAACAGTTCCTTCATTTGCATAAAATATTGTCTCAAGCCTTTCCGCTTCTCTATAAAGATCCCTTGCTGATTTAGTACCTTCAGGTTTATCTCCTGTAAGGAATTTCCATTTATCGGTTATCTTCCCTTGTAGCTGAATATTCTCAACATTAAGCTTAACATTATTAGGACCACTTGTCAAGTGTTTTTCCATTGCTTCATTAATTTCCTTATCTGCTCTGCGAAGAAGCTTTGCAATACTATCTTCTCTATTTTTATCCTCATAATTACTTATGTCAAGAAGATCGGTCCAAGCTCTTTTCTGATCTTTTGTCCAATTCTTCCAAGTTCTTCGTCCTTCCTTATCACGAGCAATAGTGTTGTACGCTAATTCTGCTTCATCTGCATACTCTTGTAAGAATCCTGAGATTAACGCAAGTGCTTCTGATGGAACTTTATTCTCTAATTGTCCACCTTGTTGCATAAATTTATCTAATGTAGCTCCGAGAGAATCAATTACCTTTTGCTTTGTAATATTTTTCAAAACACTATTTATACCATTATACCCTCTTTTAAAATCTTCTAATCCATGATATGGAGTTATCTCTTCTCTTCCATGTATTAGATACTCAAGAGCTTCTTTTGATATCTGTTGCTCTGTCATTGAATACTTGTATAAAGCAGCTTCATCATTATCAGCCATCTCAAAAAGCTCTTTAGCTAATTCATCATTCTTAAGAATATCTTCTATCTCAATTTGATTCCCTTTTGTCCTTCTTTCTTTTAGATTAAATTTACGATCTTCAATCTTCTTTACAATATCAATTTTACCTGCGGAATAGAGTTTTGAACGCAAAGCTGCCCAAGCAACATCTTCATTAAATTGTATCTTTTGTTGTTCTTCAGGAGAAAGATTCTTATTATTGTAAAACTCTCCTACCTCAAGAGAAAGACCTCGATCTCTTTCAAGTAACCTTCGATCTTCTAGTTTCCACCTCCAACTCTCATCAGCTTCTTTCTTTCGATCAATCTGAGAACCTACTTTTCGGACAAGATCCTGTGCATAGAGAGTGTTACCATAGTTGTTTCCACCAGCAGTTTCAATATGACTTATGAAATCAAGGATACTCTTGTCTTCGTACAGTACTGCTTGATTGGCAATCTGATGGGTGACCATCTGGTTTAACTGAGTCATATCGGTAAACCCTTGATCCTTAGATTCCTCAATAAAATGGTTCATCTCTCTAACCATCTTAAACGCTGAGTTAGATCGATGATGTTCATCTTGGAACGTAGCGAACTTACTAAGTAGATATTGTTTTTGTTGTGGGTTCATTTTTTCCATTTGTCCTTGAGTTCAAATCCTTCTTTAGGAAGCCCCTCGTATAATTCATCTACTGGGATCTTCGGGTACTCTGTTCTTAACTTAGCCCAGTCAGTATACCCATGTCTTTTTGCAAAAGAATCACCAGTTTCTTTAGGCCTAGCTGGACCTATGTCCAATACTACTTTATTCTCTAACTTTTCCTTCTTATTCGCTAACCTAGAGTATTCCTTCCACATCTCACCCCCATTCTTTTGATCTATATCTAGCATATCCTGTTTAGTAGCATTTCCTGACTCTATCAATTTTGTATAAAGACCAAATTTTCTCATATTATCGGTATGATTACTCTCTTGATCAAAAACTATATCGAAAAAGCTGGAGTGAGCATTTTTTCCATCTTCATACACTCCAGAAAAGTATTTATTTAACCTTCCGAATAATTGATTCTGCTTCTTAACTTTTGCTTCTGCTCGATAGTTCTCATTAAGTCTCTGAGTATGCTGAGTGCGAAGACGATCTCGTACCTGAGCTTGCATAGGTAGAAAGTGATTTGCAAGAATCTCATCATCAACATTCTCAAAGCTAGATTGCCATGTTTCATCTTGTCCATTAATCCAATCATCAAAGGAACCTGAGTTTTCATCGTTCTTATCAGTCCAATCCTCGTACTTTTGAAACATCTCCTGAGCGTATCTACCTGCCATCGCCTCAGTGTGAGCAATTGCAACCCCCTGTCTAAAGTAAGGAGAGTCGCCTTCAAATGCGTGTCCATTTTTAATAGCAAACGCCCACTTCTCTCTCTGTTCTTTTGTAGCACGAGTCCACGAAGCTTTACCAAAGTTTACTTGTTCCTTATCCTTTTGATCCTTAACTTTCTTAGCCGCTGGGATTACATCCTTGAGGATAGCGTTAAAGAAGTTAGCCTTAGCTTTTTCAGTAGAACCAGCCGCACCTGGGCCGACAGGTACACTTGGAGCACGTAGAAAGGCACCTGAGTTGGTAGAGTTCCACCTTCCTCGTTGAGCTAGGGTTGACTTCTTGTTACCCTTGGATTTAGTTGCTGATAATATTTCTGATCGACTTGCCATTAGTTATTTATTATGTATATTGGCGTAGTAAACTACCTCGTCTACTAGCGTATTTTGAAGAATGCTTTTGTGCTTTATTCATACCACTAAAAGATTCAACGCTACTCTTTGAAGAACTTGCTGGTATACCAGTACCACCAGTACCTGGAGTTTTACTTCCAGCCATCATTGATTTTCCAGATGCATATCCACCAAGACCCGAAGTTATAAGGCCCAGTTGTCTATCAGCCGCAGAAGAGTACTCTGCTACTGCAACCGAATTTATTGCACCAACAGCACTATTATGCCTTGCTATCTTATCATATTGCATCGATTTCATATCTCTACGTGTACCAAATTGCTGATCACGAAGCTGATCATCAATGTCAAACGCTTGCTCTGATAACTGACGACTAAGAACAGCTACTGATCTACCAGCCGATTGTCCACTAGCCGAAGATATGTTCGCCATTCGTAAAGAAGCTTGAGCTTGCTGTGCTTCTATTTGTTGATCCAGTTTAGCATCGGCAGCATCTTCTGCACTTTTAAAATCCTGAAGCTTCATATCCACTTCTTTATCGTAAAACGCCTCCATATCCTTGGCGTAAGCTTCATTTTGAAGTGCCTGATTCTGGCTATATCTCTTATTCTGAGCTTCTGCCTGTCTTTCAGCCGCCTCTTGCTGTTGATACGTTTGCATTATAGCAATTGCCGCCATTGGTCCTGCAACTGGATCACACATATCTTGCCTTAATAAACTCGTAAAATGGTTTCTTTTCGTACCCATATTCGGATACTAGCTTGGTAAACTGAAAGCCGAGTCCTTTTAACCAACGTATCGACTGCCAGTTTCTCTTGTCTACATAGTTGAATAGTACATTATATTGATCCATAAATGTACCTAAATACTCGATTGACAATCTGTAGAACTCTATCTTATGTTTTGTAAGATCATCGGAACCCATTAACCAAGGGCTACCTACGTTCTTATTGATTTCATTAACACCGAACATACCTACTACTTCTCCATCAAGCATTAACGAATAGCAATGCTTTTGTGAACATAAGTACGCACGTACAAGTGCCTGTGCAGGATTTGATCCACTAGAAGCAAATATCTCCTGTACATCACCCTGCCTAAGTGTCTTAGAAAGGTTGTAACAATCTTCTTTCTTTGACGGTCTAACATAATAGTTGTTTTTTGTCATATTCTCTGGTTTCTAAGGACTTGAAACGCTTCCCAGTCAGCCGATTGTATGGCTAGAGGAAGCCACGAGTCGCTTTTTACTTTAATTTTTACGTCTTTTGAATTACAATATACGGGAACACGAAACACACCTGTCTGAAGCTCTTGTTGACCAAGGAATATAGATCCAATCTTTTTACCAGTAAACTTACGATTCTGTATTTTTCTAAGTCGATCATCATATGGTCGAGGAGCGACTTCAACTTCAAAGAATCCTGTTTTATCGTAAGAGATCTCAAAGTTTCGTATCTGAAGTCTTCCTGAGTTAATCGAGTTTTCATTAGCTTTTACAAATTGTTCTGAAAACTCATATTCAAAATCATAGGGAACTCCTACGAATATATCTGGTGTTGTATTTCCTTTTGATACCGAAAAATCGGTTCCAAGAGCAAGAATACCTGTTGCTTTTGAAGCAGAGATTACTTCTCCTGTTTCAACTACATAAACTGCTTCTCGTTCTTTAAATGTAAGAACTGTGTTATCGGGTATAGGAGCATCTCGGTCAATTGAAGGTGTAATTGTTATTTCAATTGAATCAGGAGTAGTTGATGTATCAATATCTTCGGAAGCTACTATCGTATATGTTATAGTAGCATCATGGGCTGATGTAAATGTCTGACCGACACGAGGTTTATTAAGGATACCACCTGAAGCATCAATTTTAATCCTAGTTCCATATTCGGTACCGAGTTTTGATATTGTAGTAGTAGCTACAGCATCATGTTGTACATCGCTGTAGAAGTCACTAAGTTGGTCACTAGCTGAAATACCATTCTGTAATCTTACTCTTCGATCTAGTCGTACTTCAATCTTATCATCCATAATGGAAGTAGCGTTATCAACAGAAAGATTGAGTTTCTCTAGGTATATCTGAGTTCCCCTTCTGAACAGAAAGAATGCTATTGATCCAATAAAGGACATATCAACTATCTCTGCATCAAATTCCCATGTAGACCAAGATGACTGAAGTTTCTCTTTATCAGCGTAGTAGTACTTGTAGATGTGCAGTTTCTTTCTATCAGTATTCCCAAGTACTGCAAGTACCTCTTCGTTAGAGGAGACAGCTAGTTTAGCTACAGTTCCTGCCATAAGTTCGGGTACGTGAGATGTAATTTCATTAGCATCATTGGTTTCTGATGCAATCTCAATAAAGTACTCTCGTATCCCTGAGTAGGCACCACGAAGAAAAGGAAAGAAGATAGTCTTACCAGCAGGTACAGGTTTTGCAATCGAAGAGGTTTCAAAGCTGGTAGCTACGTCAACTGTAACCGATGTTGGCGTTAGAAAAGCATCGGATGTAAGTTTGAATTGCTGTAGATCAGAGAAGAGAAGAAGGTTTTCCTGAAAGGGTATTGCAGAGTTGAGTATAGCTACCTGATTATTTGAAACTGCTACATCAATAACTGCTGTATCCAGTACCGATAGTACTGTAGTAGCAAAGAAGTTGTAGTAGTTGGCGGCAGAGGATAGAATTACATTCTCATCTGATACAAACCCAAGTCGATTCCTATGAAAGAATATATCGTTAATCGTAAAAAGTCCATTTGGAAAGTCGGTTTCATCATAGTTGCAGAATGAAGGAAATGGATTTATAGTGTCATCTCCTACCGTCCTTTCTTCCCAAGGCACACTATTAAGTATAAAGTAAACACTATCGGCTGTTCCATTTACTGTTCCAAAAGCCTTGTATAACCTTAGTGGCATTGTAGTTGCATCAATATCTTTACGAAAGAACTTTGCATTAATAGCAGGGTACTTTGGTCTAACACTTTCTTTCCAAACCGATCCATTCCACTCTACAAAGTAATCATCTTGACCTGAGTTCTTATCTCCTGAAATCTTTGCTACAAATCCTGTGTCTGATTTGGTTCCATCGGTAGTCGGATGTTTAGATCCTGGTAATTTTCCAAAGCTAGGAACTTCATCATGACCATTAATTGCAGTCATGTAGGAATCTCCTTTTCCATCAGTACACTCGATAGTAAAAGGTCGCTGTGAGTTACTAATGTACATAAGACTTTCACCAGTGTCGTAACGAACAGTCCACGGAGAACTTGAACTATCAATAACTCTGGTAGTAAGATTATTTAAGCCAGCAGTAGTTATAGCTACATTCGCACTACTATGCTGAGTACTCGTATAAGTACCTGCACTAAGACAATTGCCTGATTGAACACCATCGTTATCAATAGTACCAGTAGTCAGATGAGAGGTGTTACCATTATTAAATGTCTTTGCCAGATTTGCTACAATAACAGCTTCAGAGTTGTTCATACTTTTAGTATAACTTCCATCAGATCCTACCGATCTTGAGAATGTAGCGTTATCTGGTGTTTCGTACTTAAAGAACATGTTTGTCAAAGAATTAGCACTTTTATCAGCTTCACCAGTAGTTGAATCAATATCATGCTCGGTAATCTTTATCTTATAATCTGCATCGTAATCTCCTACTTTAAAGTGAATAAGACTTTCGTAGTTTCGTGATGGATGACTTGTGCTAGTCTTCTTTTTTACCTTTGTCGTCTTATTGAGTATAAATGTATAGTCGGCAATTGTAGTTGCACCAAGAGTATTTGGAGCAAATGTATTTGTACCACTAAAATTCGATAAATACGATACATCGAGAGTACCATTTGCAGTTATATTTGAGCTTACTGTATCAGGATGAATAAATACTTCAGTACCAGCAGTTCCAGTAGCAAACCCTGTAAGATCGTATAACTTTAGTTCTGCATCTCCTTTATTTCCGTTTGCAGTAGGATCATCTCCTCCCTTAATTATAAGAGCATATGCCTCATCTTCTGACCTTCGTACTGTGTGAATAAAAACATCATTTGAGTTTGCTGATGTAATACCTGTAATCTTGGCAACATGCTCTGTACAAGGTCGCTTTTGTAACCCTCTGGCTACATGAGAAAAACCATTCTTCTGCGATTCACCTTGGTTTGGCATACGCAAGGTAGCAGGTTGCTGAGATATACCGTTTATAAGAGAAGGTACTGTTCCAGAAATAAGAGGCATTTTATGTAGTATACGATTCAATTACGTTATATCCTAATCTATTAGAACTAATTCCTGGTAGCCTATCGACTACTCTATATACATCGTAGTTATCAAATATATTGTAATCTGCTACATCTCCTTCATACTCAAGTAACGTAGTCCACGCTTGTATTTCGTCTTCCTGATAGAACTTATGTAATTCACCCGATCCTACTACTCTATCATGAAATATTCTTGAGGATCGTATGCTTACATATCTACGAGCAGGTTCGGGTAGATCGGTAAAATTAAGATATTTAATAAGATTACATTTTATTTCAGTCGTTGACTCAAACTGTGAAGTATTTGTTTGTCTATCATAAAGTTTTCGACCTCTTTCAACTATATCGTTATCTGCATCTCGTAATCGTGTTGTAGTGTCAATTCGTAGAATTGTGTCGTCAAGAGTAATCTCACCATATTGATTTGGTTTCATAGTAACATCAAGATCGGTGTTAAATACCCATCCTCTTGATTGAACAGCACGAGATACATTATTAAGAATTTGTTGTGCTATTGAAGCATCTGAGAGTCCTGCCAGATCCGAAAGGTTCTGTATAGGTTGTTCTCCTATACTTGTTAGCATAGTATTTACTGCTTCCAGTTCGGTGGTAGGACTAAGAGCCATTTTCTTTCTTATTTTTAAAAAGGGTTTTGTTAAAAAAAAGGGAGAACCCAAAATAAAGAGTTCTCCCTTAGAGAGTTACAATAAACCTAATATCAATTAGGCTTAATCAAGGCTACAGCACAAGCTGGCCTTAACACGTTGTGACCCATTGCGTACTTAGCTACCATTAATGTACCTTGTCGGGTAATTTGATACTCGCTTTCAACACTCATATCCATTAATTTGGCAGTAGCGACTGCATCTTGAGTCATCACTAAACCAACAACACGGTTTGCAACAGCAGAAATACGTGCTGTAATTCTAGTACCAGCAGTACCGCTTTCATTGGTTACATTAGTAACCCAAGCGTTATGGTCGGTACTTCCAGTGTCATACTGTGTAGTACGACCTGAACCTACGGTAGCCGCAAGTGGCTGATCCGATCCCCAAGCTGGGTTTGGTGATGTCTTATGTTGACCTACATGGGACACAATGTTCCAAAGATCACTATTCCAAGCAGAAGTAGCTTCTGTAGTAGCGTAACTACCCAAGTGATTGGTTACATGAACAGGCATTCCAAGTATCTGCGGTACAGCACCTGCAATAGCACTTCCTCCTCCTCCAATATCTCGATTGAAGATAGCGAGGCTGTTCAATGCATCGGTTTGATCTACCTTGAACATATCAAAGTAAACATCGTTTGCTAGAACAACAAAAGGATCTCCAGGTACATTTGCATTCGTCAGAATACGTTTGGCATCCATAATTGCTTGAGCAATCTTTGCTGGATTTCTACCTGCGGCTGCATCTGAACTTCCAGCAGTAGTAGCACCAATAACTACATTAGCCGTAAAATCCTCATCGTCAAACTCTCTATAATCTTGGATCATAGGAGCACCTGTACTAAGGGCCGCCATTGCCTTTGTTTCACAAAGAGCACCTTTAATAGCTAGGCGAAGAATATTTTGGTCAGCTACCTTTGATAATCCAAACCCTGCTTCCTGTGTATAGATGGAACGTATGTCATAATGTGACATAGCTTCATCAATATTAGGAATAAACTGAGCGTTTACCAAAAGGTCGTCAATCGCTATAATTCTTTCCCCTTGCTTTGATGCAGTAGGAACAATCTCTGCTCCTGGGGTGTGGTATGATGCATCACGGTACTTACCTGTCATTGGGAACTGTGCTGATTTCCCTTTTGAGATAGTACGTACACGATGTAGAGGCATCATAATATTTTTGCTCTGAAATGCGGTTAATACTTCTCCAGCGTACAGCTTGAGAAACATAGACCTTGCGTCATTCGCATTCCCCGAACCTGATCCAGCATTAGGTAAACCAGGCCGATGAGCGGTATAATTAACAGGCATATTTTCCTTTATATAAAAATATGATTATGATACTAACTAAAAAAATAGGTACTACCAAGGTTCACACAAAGTTCTCCCTCGCAAGGGGCTATGTACTACTATTTGATTTCTCCTAATTTTAGAACAGTTCTGAATATTTCAGTCTGTTCGTCACTTCTCTCCTGTAAGCAGGATCTGAAGAATAACGTGGGTCACTCATTGCACTTGTAAGCTGTGCAATTGACTCATATTTAGGTGCAGAGTAGTCGGATGGTTCTCCTTGAAATAATCTTGGAGGACTTCCTTCCTGATTCTGCATTCTTGCCATTAGACCTTGAAGTGCGAAAGCACTATTTGCATCAAGGTTTTGAATTTGATTGTTGTAAGCATCCATTTCCCAAGGTTGTAGGTTGTCGGAAGCCCACTCTAGCATTTGATTGTATTGTTGTTCTCCACCAGCCATCTGGTAGATTTCATCGATTGATTGGTCAGCAATTGCTTCCTGACCTTGTATCCATGTGTCTACCATAGATCTATCTATTCCAGCTTCATCAAGAGCTTGGTAAGCTTCACTCGATAAGCCTCCTGTTTCAGCAAACTCTTCTTGAAATACAGAGAAATCAAGACCTCTTTGATCAAGAAGTTCATTAACTTGGTGAGCAGGAGTTTCCATTATCTCCTGAGCTTGTTGCTCTTGAGATGCCTGTCCTTCCAATTGTTCTAGTTGATCACTATTAGAGTGAAATTGGTTTTCTAGTTCAGAGTAGGCACGAGCCATCTCTTCAGGAGAGTTGAATTTATCGGGTAACCATACCGGTCTTCCTTCCTGAGTTAGCTCTCGTCCACTCTTAACAACCCCTTCATCATGCGTTTCTACTGGTGCATCTACTGCGGCTAACATTTGATTAATATGTTCGGGTGAACCTACTTGATTAACACCTTCACCCTGACCAGTTTGTACTTCTTCCATTAATTATTTTGTTGATTTAACATAGCACCTACCATTTCCTGAACCATTTCAGGATTCTGATTAGCACCATCTGCCATTCCTTTTACAACTCCAGGTGTAGCACCTTTAATAACATCACCCATCATTTGTTGTTGCATCATTGCTTGTTGCTGTTCCTGAGCTTGCTGTGCTTCCTGAGCCTTTTGTTCAGGTGTCTTTATAAGTCCACCTGTGTCAATACCAAGGGAAGCACCAAGTCTATCAATGTAATCATCAAGATTCAAGTTCTGCATAATAGCTTCGGGTCCGAGTGGACCAAGGTACTCAAGAAATTGAGCCAGCTTATTAAGATCTTGTCCTCTACCCAGTGCTTCAATACCTGTGACTATCTGCGGTTTTACTGTATCCTTTGGAAACTTAGGCATTTTCTTTGCCTTCACAAGTTTCTGAAGGAGCAGGTTTACCAATGGTACCTGAAATTCCTGTGAAAGAACTGAATAGACTCCACCAAGAGCAGACTCAAGTTCTTGTGCCATAAACCGAACTTCCTCTGCGGTCACTCTTTCAGCATTTCTTTGTACTGAAGAGTTTAAGAGAAAAGCAAATGAAAGCCTATCTCTAATTTGTGTGATTGTATCAAGTGCAATTCGGAAATCTTGACTTTTTTCCAATTGTAATGTAGAAACATCATTAACATCTCCTTGAACGATTGCACCATTAGGAGACTTTGCAAGTGTATTAATACGTGTAGTGCCATTAGGTCTTACTAGAAAGAGTACTTTTGCAGCCGCAGCCGACCCCTCTACAATCGCTTGCGTAAGAGCTTCAAGGGAGCGTAAATCTCCGAGGTACTCTTCCACAAGACCACGACCATATGATTCTCCGTCAACTCTACTGAACCGTAATGGTATGAATGGGTTTTTATCCTTGGCGAATTTACCGTAACTGTCGGGTATTGGTACACGACCTATTTCTTGGTGAACATGCCAGTACGAACCTTTGTCACAAACGTATGTAAATAGTTCGTAAGGCTTTTCACGAGATTCTGGACTCGTTTCTTCAGGCGGTGGAAGACCGAGAGTTTCTCTTGCTTCTTTCGTGAGCGTCTTGGCACTTAGGTTTTCCTTTGTTATTAAGTATAGTAGATTTCCCATTGGATCACGCTTAACAACATATCGATCCAGATGAAATACTCGCATTCCCTGTTCGTCAGGAAGGTAGAGTAGGCAATTACCTGTGGTTATAAGATGTTTTAGAGCTTCAAAAACAGGAACACGAAGTGCAAGTGTTTCCACTTCCTGCATAGCAGATCTCTCTACCTTAGCAAGTCCTTCTTCTACTGGTCCTCTCTGCTCTGGGCCGACCAGTTGTTCAATATCAAAATCATCAACTGTTAATCGAAAGAATGGGGAGTTAGGAGGAAGTAGTGTGAGAAGCAACTTGGAAGCAAGGTGATTGACACCTCGTGCTCCAATTGATTGAAAAGGAGTTTCATAATTGGTTGAATGATTATCTCCTGAATCACGCATTAACGTAGGGATAGTCAGTTTTGCACAATCACGAGCACGTTGAAGATAAGATTCACGTTCTCCAAAACATGCTTGATACATGCTTGCTAATTGTCCTTCTTGAGTATTATACTCTTCTGATTGATCCTTGTTAGTTGCCATCAACGATACGGAGGTTTTGGTGTCTTAGGTTTTTTCATTCGATTAAGCTGTTCTTCGGACTTTAAGAGATTCTCTTGTAGCTACTCGTTCTTTTGACTTACCAAGGATAGCATCTTTCTGACCCTTTTGTTTTCCTTTTTTCCTAGAAGCAGTACTACTGTAATTCGCTGAAGCAGTTTGAGGACCACTATCTCCTCCTCCCCCTTGAGGTATCCCTAAAATACTTCTTACCCCTTTTTTAACATGTTCTCCAAATCCTCCTACAAAATCAACTGCTCCTTTAACTGAGGTTGAAAGACCTCTATTAAGATTTCTTTCCCATCCTCCTCCTCCATAATCTCTTGCCGCCCTATCAAAAGATTCTTTTCCTCCTTCAATATTACCTTCTGTTGCTCTAAGTCCACCATGATATTCTTGAGTTACTCGTTTCTGTAATTTTTTAACAGGAGCAGGAGCACTCCCACCAAAGCAGATAAAGGGTGAGCAAGGATCTTTTTCAAAGATTTGACAATCCCAAGGTCGTAGTGATTCTAGTATTTCATTTTTCATTTTAATATGATTTATTAAGAAATAACCTCCAATCATTTCCTTCTTTACTTGGGATATGATCAAGTTTATTTGACAAAAGTTTATAGTAGGGTGACTCTTGTTCACAAGGAATGATATATGTATCATAACCTTGATGAGTCATCAGGGTGTCACAAGATTGAAACGCTAGAAACGATTCTCTATCTCGCATATCAGGTCGCATCCACCAAAATACTGTTGGACTTGTAGTACAAAAGGCACCTATAACCTCACCTTTCTTATAAACTGCGTGGGTAATCCAAATAGGACTAACACCCCACTCTTGACAAGCTCTTCTAACTTGCTCTCGTTCTTCAATCGAAGTTAAGGGTCTAACTTCAATATCAAGAAGTGAGTTATAGGGCATTTAATCCGCCACCCTTATACTTTGAGGAACCACCCTTTCTCTTATTGTAGACTCTTGTCTTCCTCTTTGAACCTGTGTTCTTAGGTTCCTTCTCATCTGGTCTTCCACCCTGCAACTCAGGTTCAACTACATCTGGTTGATCCATAGGTGCTGGAGGTGGAGGAGGTGGAGGCATTTTAATTTCAGGCATGTCAGGAGGCCCTAGTCCCATATTCTTCCTCTAGTATTTGCTCAAGGCGTTGTATTACAGATTGCTGACCCTGTAGAAATGAGAGTTGACTCGTATTCAAGTCACCCACTGGTAACTTATCAGGGTAATATTCTCTAAGATAATCTATTAATTCTTGTGTAACCATAGTTATAGTCCATAAATGGGTTATATTATATCACAAGAGTTTCCAGTACACGCAAGTTCTTGTGATGAAGTTGTATAATCTTCTTTTTCATAATCGGTAAGATCACTCCACTGTACAAATGGAATCTTGGATACAAGATCAATCCAATCTTGTTCACTACACTCTTCATAAGGCGCTTGTTGGTATACATGGTCAGAGTGGGGTAGGAAAGATATACCCGATATTACATCAAAGTTATCGTATACCCATGCACCTACATCAACCCACTCATCCTCCTTTACTGATATAGTAACACTTGGTTTATGTTCACACCAAGAGTTGGCGTATAGTTGCCATGTGTTCAGTTGCTGAATAGCATCCATCTCATCTCGTTTCACTGATCGTTCAGGTGATCTCATAGGAAATGAGAATACCTTTGTTGAGTTATTGGCAACATCTTTTTCACATGGAAACCCTTTTTCTTCCATAAACTTAGCTAATGGATCTTTTCTATCCATCCGTACCCTACGTATATAGTAATCCGAATGACGAGCATGTATACCCGATGATGAATCACAAAGCTGAGATACTGTACCACTAGGTTTTACACAGGTAATTGCTGATGCAGGATTGATATCAAACTTCTTTGCCCATTCTTCATTCGTTTTGATAGTTACTTTCTTAAAGTCTTCAAGCATACCAGTAGTAGGATATGCAGTTATCTCATTGTCCATTATTCCAGTAAGAGAAACACCAAGAAGTCTTTCTTCTTCACAATTCTTTTTCCATTCCTGACCAAGATACTTAAAGTCGGTAAGAGTGCTCTGCATAGTACCAAGAATAGTAGCAAATCTAATCTTTTCTTTTATCTTTACCTGTGTATCCTCTTCTCGTATTACTACTTCGGAGAGGTTACAGAATTGTCGGCTTCGTAAAATGATTTCGGAACATGGATTGGTACCGAAGTCTCCTCTAGCATCTCTTCTATCTCCAAGTTTTTCTGTTTGTCGTTTAGCGTTTTCGCTTGAGAAGATGCCACGCTCTCCAGACTTCGACTCGTAAAGGGAAGTCCATTCGTTAAGGAACGTACCAGTGTCTGGCTTTGAGTAATAATTTGCGGAGTTGTTTGCGAGTGCTCGGTGCGGATGGTCATCCCACCATCTTCCTGACTTGGCTTTTCGCATCTGTTCATCACCAAGATCACTAAGAGAAATAAGAGCACTACGCCTAACACCACCCACGACAACAATTTCCGCTGTCTTACATACGATATCATGGCATTCAATAGGTTTAAGTTTTCTTCCTTTTGCATTTTGAAATGTCCTTACTGTAAAGTTAAATAATGATTCAAGTGGTCCTGGTCCAGAGGCTCGACCTCCAAATGTTTTTAATACAGAACCTGCTGGTCGCACCTTACTCAGATCCCATTCAGGTACTACACCTGCGTACAAGAGTGCAATCAGATCCTTAAATGCTTTTGCCCACCCAAGTTTACTATCACGAACTGTAATCTTAGTGTCTGTACTATGAAGTTTATCGGGTACCATAGGTAATTGAGAAGTATACCTTTCTTCTACCGAAAATCCTACACCTGTTCCATTCATAAGAATATACAGAATCTCATCAAATGAACGAGGTGTATCAACATGAACATAACTACAATTGTAACCAGCTATATTTTCCTTTTCAAGTGCTGGTCCTGCTGTCATAAGACATCGCATAGAAGGCATTACATCTAGGTTCAAGACTGCATCCACTAGATTCCTAAGTGTCTGAGTAGATGTAAAGTCAATGTCAAGTTTCTCACCAAAGAACTTGAAGTACCTCTTTACCGTTTCTTCCCAAGTCTCTCTTCTTCCTTTTTCATAATCCCACCGAGAGTAGCGAGACAGATGTATAAATTGTTGGTATTGAGATGGTAATTCCACGTATATATATCTTTCAAAATTGGTTAATAAATGTTGTCTAAACTGCTCACGCATCTTTCTTTTGAGTTTCTCGTGCTATGAGTTTATCAATGTAAAACCTTGCTTTCTTGAGATCCTTAACACCTCCCTTCTGATCGTATCTTGATATGTATTTTATAATATTTCCTTCTAGGAAATCAAGTTGATTCTCTACAATAAAGTCGAGTGGTTCAATTTCAAACCCAGCACAATAATGCTCTGGTCTTGAGATATCATCAAACTTATTCTCGTTTTCTGTATATCTCATTTGAGGATCATACTGCCTACGTTCTTCATCCTTATCGTAGTTGGTCATGTACCCCTCAAACTGTTCTTGTTGTTTCAGTGATTTTTGCATCAGGATACCACATCTTTGGGTAATTGTCAAGTCCTTCGTATTGTTCCTTACGAAGTATGTACGCCATACGTGCTTGATCAAGGGCGTAACCATGCCCAAACCCAGCTTTCTCATAAGTCTCAAGTACTGCATCCCACATATCTTCGTCTTCTTTGATTGCCTTATCAAGTACACGTTGAGCTTTTACTTTACCAACACCTGGGCAACCCTTGTATCCATCTGTTGAATCACCTGTAAGTGTCTGCATATAGAAATTGTAGTCGGCTTGTACACTATCAACATAGAACATCTCTTTCTTCTTAAAGTCCCAATGATAACCTGGGACTGTCAAGAGATCTTTATCAATAGATACGATACAACAATGATCTTTAAACATAGTGTTCTTAACACCCATCAGATCATCAGCTTCAAGCCAATTAGATTCAAAAGCATCATACTCTTCACGAAGGTAATCTTTTGAAATGTTAAAACACGTAGGCTTGCGTACACCAGCACGATGCCTTTTGTATTCGGGCAGAATTTTTTTCCTAAAATTATTCGGGCTAGAGAAGCATATCGATAACTCAGTCACACCTGAGTCTTTTCTAAGAGTATCCAGTTCCGAATCAAGCATACCCTTTACTTGTTTAAAGTCAGAGTGAAGTGTCCAGAAATCGTCACCCCAATCTATTTCCTGTTCTGCGGCAGATGCATTCTTATACACAAGAATGTCACCATCGATCAATAATTGTTCTACTTTGTTTTTTTTCTTCATAAACTTCCAATAAATGTTGGATTGCCTGATCTAACATAGGATCAATGAGTGTCTGCCCATGTTCTTCCGAGCTTATACTCTCCTGTGAGTGGCAATCTGATTCCGTAAGAATCCCCTGCAATTCCAATTGCACGTACTGCGGTCTTTCCAATTTCATTTCCAAGTCCTTCCTTCGCTAAAACTTGTATTTCATCGTGTACAAATGCTACCTGCTGGTAATCGGTTCCTTCTTGGTACCCTTTTTCCTTCAGCAGATTATGAAACTCTACCACCCATCTCTTACAAATAATAGCACCTGCCGATTGACAAAGTGTGTTTAAAGATGAATGTGCAGACCTTACTGGAACTCTTCTTCCATCTAGTCCCATAAGATACCCTGTATCTTCGGCTTTGCGCATAACGTCATCACGAAACTTCTTGAACGCAGGTAACTTCTTGAAGAACCTATCCCTTACTTTTTGTCCTTCCTTCGGACCTTTACCAACGATCTCACCGAGTTTGGCAACTCCTGCCCCATAACAGAGAGCGTATAAGAAAGTTTTCGCCTCATCACGAGTGTCCAATCCCACAGCTTTTTGATTGTCACTGTGTATATCCCCTTCAAGAAGAGTCTTAGCGAATGCACCATCGTCATACCTAGCAAGATAGTGAGCAATAACACGAGCCTCAAGACCTGAGACATCACAACCCATAAGATAAAACCCTTCAGGTGCGTAGAAAAGTTGTCTACATTCTTTGCCAAAGGGTGTTTTGACACTTGGTACTTGGCCCAAGTTAGGGTGTGTGTGAGAGCAACGAGAGGCGATTGTGCCCATAGTGTTGACCGACCCATGTAATTTACCCTGTTTCTCCATATGTAACCACCCATTCTTTCCTTCTGATAATTGACCGATCATCTTATTTAATCGTAACGATTCAGCCATTAATTTTGCTTCAGGATATTTAAGACTTTCTAGGATAGTCTCATCAATCTTTGGTTCACCAGTAGGAGTAAACTCCTTTGGTTTCCAATCATGAAAATCCTTCAACCTTTTCGCAATATGATATCGTGAATTAGGATTAAAGTCAATCTTTTTCAACTTCTGAACTGGAATCCCTTTTTGATACCCAAGTTTCTTGTTGTTTACCTTTGGAATAAACACTTCTCCATCAGGTTCCATCCAAGAACCAAACTTTTTCCGAAGTTTGTCTTGCAACTTTGTCCTATGTTCACAAAGAACTGCATAAAATTGAGTAGCTTTTAGAGAGTCGAATGGAAATCCATTCTCCTTCTGTTTCTCACATATCTCGTATATGTCATGCTCAAGTTGAATAGAGTCATCACTAAACTTTCGTGACAATAGTTTTTCGTATAACTTATAGTTAAGCTCGACATCACGAGTACAATAGTTGAGCATATCGATGCTAAATGAGTGAAAGATACTTTCGTTCTCACCAAAAGCACCTTTTTCAAACCCAAGTCTCTGACCCCACGATTTAAGTGAGTGTCTACCATACAAATCTTGACGAATACGATTTGCTATATGATCACGATTAGCCATATCTGAGTACATTAACCTTGACATAATCAGAGTGTCTCGTATTAACGCCCCTTCTTTCGGTTCCCACTTAAAGATCTTCTTTAAAGCAGGTAGATCAAAGGAAATAATATTATGTCCGATAAGAACATCAAAGTGACTTAGATGAGAAAGTCCATCTGATACCTGCCCTGGCTCATACTTATGATACTGGTTCGTTTCAATATCATAGATGACCAGACAATGTACCTTGGTCAACTTTTCATCAAGACCATTTGTTTCAATGTCAAATACACATGATCTTTCCATAATTAGAAATCCGTGTTTCGTTCAAAAGGAATGTCATCTTCTTTTTCAAAGTCAATATCAACCTGAACTTCACTAAGACGACCAGTTGACTTATCATAGTCAAGATAACAGCATTCACCAGTTTCACCAGTCCATCGGTTTTTCAAGATGCGTACAGTAGTACGATCAGGAAATTCACCTTGCTGGTCACGTTCACATCCAATAACAATATCTGATAGCTGACCAATAGCCGCAGATCCACGTAGTTGGGCCATAGATGTACGTGCTCCATCTTCATGACCTTTATTACCGATTGGACGTTTTAAATGTGATACGAGTATCATAGCACAATTAACTTCCTCTGTCAAGCCACGAAGTTTGGTCATCAGATTATCGATGGATCTACGTTCATCTCCATTCTCCATACCCGAAACTACAATGGATATGTGATCAAGTATAATGTAGTTACATCCACAACCTTGAACCATGTACCTAATCTTGTTCAGAAGATTGTCACCATCCAATGAACCCCAATGATCGTACAGGTACACACGACCAGTATTCAATGTATGCTCAAATGCTTCTCTAAAATCCTCTGGATCTACTTCTGCATCACCGAGATGAAGAGGTTTATTCATGTACAGACCCATAAACCCAAGTGCAGTACGCTTATTATTCTCTTCAAGAGCTATGTATCCGATGGTTTCATCTTGTTCAAGAATGTAGTTTGCAATCTCTCGGCATACCTGTGATTTACCAATCCCAGTACCTGCCGTTACTGTTACAATCTCACCCCTTCGGATACCCATTGTCTTATTATTTAACCCTGTAAATGGGTACATAACCGAAGACATAGCATCCTCCGCATTTACAGTCTCCCATAACTCAGTTCCACAAACGATACCATCAGGACGAAAGACTTTTGCTTGCCAAAGGCAATTAACAAGGTCTTGTACTCGTCCATTAACCAGCATTTCATTAGCATCCTTAAGTGGTAACTTTGCAATACGAGCCTTTCCAGGTGGAAGTACCTGAGCACACTCACGAGCCGCTTTTGTACCTGCTTCATCACTATCAAAGCAAAATATTACCTCTTCGTACCCATTCAGCAACTCAATTGACTTACGAATAGCACGAGAGGCACCAGCGGCACCTGTAGGCACCGAATATACAGGCCACTGATTACCCTGTGCCTGAGAAACAGAGAGTGCATCAATCTCCCCTTCTGTTACAACTGCACGTTTGCCTTTTCCAGACCATAAATGTTCTCCATAAAGAGTTACATCTTTAAGATCACCACGAACAGTAAAATCCTTGTTGCGAAACCTAACTTTCTGTGCAATCTTTTTTCCACTAGAATCCTTATAGTTTGCAACCTGAACCTTTTGTCCTCCAAGATCACCAACACGATAATCCCACTTCCTACATGTATCTTCTGTAATACCACGAGCAGATAGAAACTGGATGTCACCATCTACAAAATCTTTATTCATCTCAAATTGTTGTTGTCTTGGTTGAGAATTATGAGTATCACTATCATCACCATTGTCACGATAATGGCACCCAAAACAATATCCGTGTCCATCATTATACCTCGCTAGATTGTCCTTTGACCCACAGGATGGGCAAGGTTCATGCCTAACAAATACGCTATCTTCTTCACGATTAAAGACTTTCGTTCCTTCGTGATAGTCTTCAGTATTCATAAACATTAGTTCATTGCCCACCTCTGAGTTTTGCGACTTCTTCATCGCTAAGATCCTGAAAGCCAGTTTGGGGTTCATGCCCTTCATGCCAATCAGGTGTAAAAACAATTTCCATTCCTCCTTCTTCCTCTTCTTCTTCGGGTGGCCCATCAAAGTGATCAACCAATGAATCCGAGATTGAAGCAAGTGCTTGAGCTATAGCTAGTCCTACTTTTGCACCTATCTCTGGAGAGAGATGTTCTTGAAGAACACCTACAACTTCTTCAAAAGCCTTTTGTAGATCATTGTTAAACGCATTTTCCCATCTACGATCAGCTAGATTAATAACATTATCCTTATTAGGCATTTCTATATCCTGTGTTACCATATAAGATTTCAGAGTTTTGTGCCCACCACTTTTTCACAGAGAAACCTGGGCAACTTGACCCTACCAATTCACCATGTCCCACAACTTTAGCATCACGAAACATGAATGTCAAGGCATTTGTGAGTGAAAAAAGAGCTTCCCATTGCTGACCACTAAAATATGGATCAGCTTGTCCATTCTCGTCCACACCACCTGAAAGGCATACACTCACAGATTTACCATTATAACCTTTACAATGAGCACCTACTTCATGTGGGTTTCTTCCAGTTTGAATAGTACCATCTTTCTTTATAAAATAATGGTACCCTATTCTAATCCAGCCTCTCTGCTTATGCCAAGAGTCCATAGTTTTTATATCTATGTCCATCTTCGGAGAAGTACCAGAGGAATGAATTATTATATACTCAGTCGCTTTTCTTTTTGACATCTGTCCAAGATTTGGGTATGATCCTCTCTGCAAACTTAAACTTGTACCTCTTACACCATTGTTTGTGAGTGTACTTGCTTCCATCTACACGAGTATCAACATTCATAAAAACAAAGCGTATATCCAATTCAGGATGTTGTTTCTTGATGGCCCGATGCTTACGAGCATCTGCCTTCGATAATCTCCCTTTTGTCTCTACGATAATACCATTTGGTAAGACAAAATCAGGAGTGTACTTGCAATTTAATGTATATTCCACCTTAATAGACTCGTAATCAAAGTTACACCCTCTTCGCTCAAGGTTCTCTGCAACTGATTGCTCAAACTTTGAACGATAGGGTGCTATCGGAGACTCAGGTATATACCACTTCCTCTTAGAAATCTCCGTTGCTGGAGTCTGGGAAGATTTCTTCAGCTTCATTAGGCTTTTCATTGCTTTCAATATTTACCTTAACCTCGTATCCGTCCTCTACGCTAAACATACTGTCATCAGCAGAATCACCATTCCACTCGATCAGATTTAACACTTGAACACCACGAAGGCGTAGCTGAATACCCAACCCAGAACCGAATTGGTAGGGTGCCATCTCATACGCAACCTTACCAGTACTGCCATTAGCAATCTTGATATTAGTTGGCAGAGGGGTCTTATCTGGACCTACGACCATAGGTCTTTGGGTGAAAGCCTGTCCAGTGCGTGAATTAACACCACTAGCTTTCATTTTAAAATGAAACTGAATACCAGATTCCATTCCGTCATCACCAAGAACTACCTTGTAAGGTAGAAATTCCTGGTAGGCTTTCTGACCTTTGGTCTTATTAACCTCAGACTTCCAGTTTGCGTGAGCAGTGTCAACTGCATTACGCATATCTTCCGCTTCCTGACCAGCAAGTTGAAGTTTAACATGGAACTGACCTTCTGCCTTGAAGGTTGTATCGGGCGTACCTACATGTGCCCAATGAAATGACCCCTTTGGGGTTGTCGAATACTTAGCCATTTTCTTTTTCCTATTAATGGTTAGTAATTATCCCCTTATTCCTAAAAGGGGCATGAAAAAAAGTATTTAGACTCGATCACTTCGTGAATATCTAGAACACCTAGAGGTGGTGGATCGTCAAGATCAGGCAACTCATCCTTTAAGTTTTCGTGTAATTCACCAAGCAGATCTTTATCCGCATACATACTTACAAATGATTTTCGTATAGCACGAGCCATCGCAGGTACATGATGTGCATGTACTCCATACGAGTCGTGAACAACCGCATAATCATTTATACCCTGCATTATACATTCATTGATAGTCAATGTCAAGGCAGAAGCGTCCATACTGTGAACAAAATTCGGACTAACTCCGTTAGTTGACCTTCGTTTATCGATATCCAAGGATTCCTCAAGAACCGAAGGTTTGATCAGAACATTGTCGATATGTGTATGTACACGTTTACCACGCATACTTTTGTATGCTTGATTTACAATAAACTTGGAAGGTGTCTCCCAAGTAATTGGTAAATTTTTATCTGACATAGTTCTTCCTATATTACGAAGCCAATCCATTGCTTGCCTTGCGGCAACTACTACTTCACCTATTGCTTCCCATACATGAGCAGAAAGGTACATCGAAGCCTCATAGGTTTCTTCACCGAATGGATTCTTATGTCCACCCAGAATTTTTTCCTGCATAGCGTCTTCAACATACTCACGACACGAATATCGTGTACCTCCGTATGGTACTACCATGACTGGTCGCTTTGTAATCTTTCGATCAATTCCAAAGTCGAGCCATTCCTTAGCATAATTTACACCAAGTTTAGCATCCTCATTTACAAATGTCAAGACAACATTTGCTACCATTTGGTAGATGTCTTGAGGAATCTCTTCGGGTGTAAGGTTTGTCGCTTTTCCACCCACAGGATCACGGAGCATAGCTGAAAAGTGCTGAAGTCCATTATTCGACCCATCAAGGCATACTGGTATCGATGACATAAAGCCGATACCCTGAGTAACAAAATCAGACCACTCAAAAGCCCACGCAAGAAAAGACCAAGGTTCATCTGCTTTTGTCCACCATCTATAATCAAGAGGTGACTTAGCCGACTCGCATATTTCATTTGAATGATCATATACCCAGTTTACTCGTTCTTTAAACGAAACCTTATCGTATCCAAAGCAATTCGCACCATGTACAGCGAAGTATTCCTCCTGTTCACGAGTACTAATTGGCATTTTATTTGCAAAGTGGAGTAATGACTTTGCATAATCTGGGCCTTGAGGTGTAAGAAACGAGTTTACTGTATACTTACGACCACGAAAGTCACATTGGTACACAAAATAAAGTGCAGAGTAATTCTTAAATTTCTCTGCCATCGAAAGTGTACGTGCCAATTGTATACGTTTTGATGTAATCTTTGCATTCAGATCATGGACTATTGTAGCTTTCTTTTTCCACTTAATAAGTTTATCAAGCTCAATAGTCGATAAATTTCCACGTTTACCCTTTACAGGACTAGGAAGTACCTTATAGTCCTCTCTTGGAGGAAGGTTAGCCCATGATTCACCAGTTTCCCAGCAATTCCTGATTGTCTCAAGAATACGAGTGTTTACCTTCCACTGAGTACGCTGAAGTGCATTAATTGCACCATACTCCTTTGGCATACGATGCGTATGCATGTCATCAAGATAATTACGATTCCTAGTCTTTATCATAGGAATTGAGTTAATCCTCGATGTATGATATCCACCATTGTACATATTACTCCAATCCTTTGGAGGTATGACACATGGGTAGAAATACGGATGTATAGTCTCCCCCTCTTTGTTTAGTTGCTCAATCCAATGAATTGTAGCTTCATTCGCTTGTAAAAACAAGATCCTTTTTCTACGCTTGTATTGAACTGTCTTGACTTCCATCAAACCTGTAGTTTGAATAAGGATGTCAATCAACTTACAACCAAGGTGAACCTTTTCAACCTTAGTCCAAGGTGAATGATCAAGCATTTCGACCTTAGACATCTGCCTAATAAGATTGTACCTTCGGTAAACCCTATTAGTAGTCTTTTTGTTTACTCGATCCTTGATAATCCGAAATAACCTACCTGAGTCATCCGAATTTTTCCATAAATCAAATTTAAATTGATCTTCAAGTCCATTAGCCAGCTTCATAGCTGTACGTGTTAATGGAGATCGAGCCGACACACCATCAATTGTGTACTTGAGTGCTAGATAAGCACACACTTCAGGATCGAGAAGCATGAGTATATTAGCTGATGTCTGATTCGGACCTGTTCGACCAGCCAAGGCTTTTTTTAGGTACTCATCAATACCAGTGTTAACTACATCAAGTGCTTCTTTCATGAGTGTGACACCATAAAGTGTCACCGACTCACGACCCTTCAACTTTGCATCACGAATGTTCTTTTGGTATCTTTCGACACCAAGTCCATTCATCTCACTTTCAATCTTCGCTTGCTCATTCTTTAGATTCAATTAAGTTTTGATCCTTTTGGTACCTTTGAATCCACAATAGAGTCAAAATTATACTCTATGAGTGTCATCGCCATTTCAATAAAATTAAGACCAGCCTGGATACGTTCTTCAGGTTCTATTTCCAAATCACGTAGTGCAGTATCGACCATCATGATCGTCTTTCCCATAATCCTCTGGGATTCTCGGTCTAATTCCAGAATTTCATCTTCTGAAAGTCCATAGGTGTCACGTAGTTCCTCCCTTGTTATATGAGACATCTGGTTCGGGTTCATCATCATCATTTGGTGTTTCTTCTAAATTGTCGCACACATTACGATCATAAGCAAGACCATCTTTATGCTTAAGTTTACGTGTGTAGTCAGTTTTTACTCGATGGATCTTTGATCCTCGATTCTCGATACCTTTCATAATTACTCCTTTTAAGACAGAGTTCTGTTTTTAACATCATACTGGTATGTTTTGACTGAAGTATATTCAGTGACCAATAAATATTATTAACTGTAAAAACTATGTATGTAACTGACAACACAACTATCATAACACATACAACCACAAATGTCAAGAACCATTTTGTAATATCCATTTCAACCTTGGTTGACTTAGGTATAATTAGAGAGTGGACTCATGATTCATTACGGCAACTACCACTCTCCAATCTTATTGTCTTAGTATTTTCAATCCACTATTTGCTATCCGTATTCCCTCGGTTTGTATGGTTTTTTTAAGTACCCAATAGGGACATCGAGTGGTGTAGAGTCACGCATAGTTCCCTCAAGCCGTACATTGTCTTACCAATGCTGTCTCTAATTAGAGCTATGGAAGCGTTAATTCGGACACCACCATCCATACTGGAGTGCAAGACAGGAATCGAACCTGTTTAAACTGGTTTGCAATCAGTCACCTATCCAATCGGTCACTTGCACATAATTTGGTGGGCAGGGTAGGATTTGAACCTACGAGGAACGAAGTCCGCCTGATTTACAGTCAGGATGCTTGAGCACTTGCATACCTGCCCATTTTACATTCTACTCTTTTCTTCAGCATCGTGAGAATCTATGTAGCCACACATTTGGGCTACATCATTTCTCTTTGTCTGACTATTTGAAAAAGAGAGTAGCAAATTATAGAAGCTAAGATGATCAGAATTAAGAGCGTGTCTTTGCATTATCTGCAAGGTTTCATGCTCGTGAATATGCTGTTTCTCAGCCAGAGTTTTACCTGGAATGTACCAGTGATCAGATCTAGCCAAAAGGATCTTTTCCTCTGGAAACTTCTTTGGATACAAGTGTATTACTTACGTAAACCTGATCAATCACATTATCATTCGTAACACGAAACTCAGCACCTTTTTCACAGGTGACAATCTTACGTATTGCGTTGATCAGGTGAACTTCGTTCATATCTTCTATGTTTATGAACTTATCTTTTGATTCGCTCTTGTACTCCACGAGTACTCTCTCTTTTTTCTTTTTTAAGTCTACCATTTTATTTTTCCATTGTCAAGTCTTTATATTCTGCCTCAATCCAAACGTGTGCACCACACGAAAGAGGCGATTTAGGTGCATAAACTACCTTTGATGGTCCATCAATTTGCACTACATAAGCATACTCATTTGACTTGTAAGTCTTTACAGTCAAGGGAGGATGATTACGACCATCCTTCTTATTCGCACGTATTACGTGCTGGTTTACGTGTATCTGAGCTTTCATCTCTTATGCATACTCCACTTTAAATGAAACCTCAAGTTCTGGAGAATCAAATTCGGCCAGATCCTCGTCCATACAGGTATCAATTAGTTTTACGATTATATCAGTACTTAGATAATCAAATCTCATTGTACCAATGACTTCTCGACCACCATCTTGACCTATAAATTCTTTTACTTTTATCTTTACATCATGGCAAAGCATAATCATCCATTTTTTAGTGGAGCACTAGAGGTATACCCTTACCTCGGAGCAAAGGCATTATGTGCGGTACACATAGTGCTCCGTAGGTTTGGTTATTGCTCCAATTTTAAAGCATAACGCTTTATTTCCGATACGTAGACATCCCCTAGATCGTATGAGTCATATGTGAATGGAGATGTGACAGCACAAAACCATCTTGCAAATTGGTTTTCTGATTCCTTGGAAGGCTTCTGGTACTTTTTAAGTACCTTCCATTCCCATGTACCATCAACTGATCTCCATATTTCATATGGGTTTGTGATCGGACGAGTCTTTCCACACAAATTCTTTTCCTTTTTGTCACTCATGTTGCTCCTTTTCGTGCATGTGTTTGATGAGTGCATCCTCGCACTTTTGCGAGCACACCCATGCTAATTCTGGGTTTAGGTTGAAGTACCCTGATACATCGATTGCCAATCTCTCTATATCAGAAAACGAAGTTTTACAGTGGTTACACCACTTTTGATCTGGGTACTTCACAATTATACCTTCCTCTTACGCAAAGATGCGTGCAAGGTAACCCATAAGGTCTTTCATAGACCTTCCTGGGCGGTTCGACTCAATCACGAACTGACGCATCAGACGCATTTGATGACGAAATTCTGAACGAGGTTGACCCTTATCCCATACAACAATGTCTTCCTTAGAAGAACGAATAGTTCCCATGTAGCATCCCTTACGGATGACGTTACCAGCGAACCCTTCCTTAACCCATTGTCCGGGATGAAGGCTTAGACCTGCGGTTGCGGATTGACCCTTTGCACCAGTGATTGAATTTAAATATTGCATTTTATTGCTCCATTTATGTTTACATGATTGTTAGTTAAGAAAAGTGTACATGAGAACCATGCAACTCAATGTACACCTATATTATGACATGATCGTCATCGATTTGTCAAGTTTTAAAAAGTACACTTCGTGTTATCAACTTCATCATTAAAGTCTTCAGGTTGTGCCCATGCACTATCATCATTGCATGACCATATAGGATCACAACACATGCCAGTCATCAAGAACTCTCGCTCGGACGCATTCAAGGTCGGGAAAGCTTTTTGAATAAGGGCACCTTTATTGTAATCTGTAAGATTACCATTGTTAACTACCATTTCATGGTACTGGCCACTTCTACAGTATCCGGATAAGCACACTTGCTCATCAGACACTTGGTGAATGTGTACATTAGGTCCATGTAAATATCTTTCTCCAAACATCGAATGCTCCTTTATTTGTGTTGATGTGATCATGCCTTAAAGTATAGCACCACATGAATTGAGATGTCAAGTTTTATTATTTGTCTTGTTCCAAGACCATCTTGGTGCCCAGTACTGGTTACGCTCCCGAAAAGCACTTGTTTGCCTTGTACTGGTTGCACTCGGTACCTCCACAGGTACCAGAGCGTTTATGTTGATACCTTGCTTTGCAAGTTTTTCTTGTTGTGTCATCGTATGCACTCCTGATGAAGTTGTGAGACTTCCCTGCCTCCATTAAAGTACTTTGGTTGAAGTACTGCTATATGATTGCACCAATCTATCCACATAGACTGTGAACCACCTGCTTTTTCTACCAGTTTCTGGTACTCATGTACCTTTTTGATCTTAATAGCTTCGCTATTACCAGATGTTTGAAACATGTTTGGCGTACCTTTGGTAGCGTCAGCTTCAGGGAGGTACTTTCGTATGTTGTGGACATCCATGCATCCTGACATACCAGTTAACAACTGGACGACAAATGCACTTTTTGGTATGCCAAGACCAGGCACTTCCAAGAAGAGCATGATAAGATCATGAGACATATTTGATTTTTTTGCCTTGATGATACTCATCATTCTATTATATAGGTCTGTTCTATTCTTACGAATATAAGCAATACCATTTTTCTTGTTTCCCCAAATCCAAGAGGATTTTACTCCTCGCTTACGCCATTCCTTCATGAGCTTGGGTAACAGGAATGTCTGTGTCCTGATGGATGCAAACACAAAGGCAATCACTTGCTCCATGTGCTTAGGTGATGTTTGCCCAAAGGTACGACAGTACCTATTGTGTTGAAGATACTCTTTATGAGTTGCGTTGTTGTTGTTGTTGTTTGGCATATTTGCTCCTTATGTGTATGTGATACTTTCAATATACCACAGTTAAAATCGAGATGTCAAGTCTTTTATTTCAGGGTACCTGATACTGTAGCTTCTCCTATTGCTCGATGCATCATGTTCTGTGCATCATCTAGGTACGACTCAAGCAAACGTATGGTTTTATTCTTTCTATCCATCTCTTCATTAGCAACTTTAGTTGCTTCATGTACTTGCCTAAGTTGTTCGTTAATCTCCATTAGCTTCGCTATGTCCATAATGTGCTCCTATGTTATTTTTTTATGAAAGGAAGAAAAATCATTTTACAGCAATGTTGCTACTCAAAGCTCATGTGTATATGATATTTCCAATATACCACGATTGATTTTCAAATGTCAAGAGTTATTTTTCAAACTACGTTTGCATTCAGATTTATGTACAAGGTACTCATTTTACTTTGGCACACTTTTTGCATCACACTGGCGTACATGCAGGTACATCCGTTCATGTGTCCGTGCGTATACGTGCGTGTGTATGTACGTATGTGTGCGTGTGCGTGCATGTGTGTACGTATGTACATATGTGTATCCGTGTGTACACTCAAGCACACCTAGGTATGCCTGAGCGCATGGAAAGCTAGAACCTTTCGGAGTTAGCTAGATCATTGAAGTGCTCCTCTAGGAGCATATCAGAAAAAGAGTTTTCCACTTCTACGAAGTGTTGAGCTTCAGCGAGTGCCTGAGCACTTACAGTTTGAGAGCGTAGCTCTTTAAGTTTTTTTACGAACTCCTTGGAGTCCGTAATGGAACGAGGGTTATTAATATGGGACATATTACACTCCTTGTTTTGTTGTTTTCAACACTACATTTCTAATGTATTGTTGATCTTTAGCTATTGACTGAAGGTCAATAGGGTTTCCAGCCCAGATTAAACGTCCGTTTAATGCTAGTCTGTCTTCTACATTTGACAAGTCAAATGAATCTCTGGACCTCTTGGTCCAGTTGAATAACTGGAAAGAAGGCTTATCAGCCTTTCTATAGTTTTCTATGTAGTTACTTAGATATCCCATTATAACTCCGTTAGAATGAAAGTTCTTTTTGTTTCAAGACTATCTCGTAACCAAGGTTACGTTTGATAGTTCTTAATTTATGGTCAGTCAACGTAGTTGAACCCATCAGAGAACAAAAGGCCTTGGCCTTGTCACAGATTGGATAGAACCTTTGGTTCCCGAATTCATATCTTTCTTCGATTATTATTTGCATAGCAAAGCTCCATTGAGATTACTGGTTTCATCGAACCGATTGATCCGATGTTTACTAAAGTAACCTAGGTAACTTGAGATGTCAAGTGTTTTTTTTCAAGTAATATTTATAACGTAGTTATACATCGGTACTTGACTCATGTATGCATGTGATGATCCCTATGCATTATGCAGGTAGATCACGAGGAACCTTTGGATACTTATGTACCATAAGTAAAAAAACAGATGCAAACAGAAGCAAACCAAAGGTATATAGTTAATCAAAGGAATACCAGTGTTTGACTCAGGATATACCGAATCAAACCTCATGTGTACGCATGTATACGCATGATGCACCTATGTATACGCATGTATGATCGTGCATACCCATGTATACGTGTATACGCACCTAGGCATCCGCAGGTATACGCAGGTGATGCAAGAAGTGTGCCACGCTGGAATTCAGCAGGTTACCCCTACGGGGTAAATTTGCATTCGCATGGATAACTATAGGTCTTATATTTTTATAATAAAATATTCATATACCAAAAGTATACCTATAGTTATATATACACTTACCATAATCCCCTTTTTCCCTACACGTTCATCCACGTTATCGACTCAGGTTGATATCTTTCCTTTCCAATACAATTCTCCATAAAGCGTTCTAGCTCTTTATCAAGAAGGTCACTCTTCCTAGTTTTCATCTCTCTATCAACATCAGCAGCCATTTGGTCAACCCAATACCCAACAGCCATAGAAAGAACATCAATACGGTCATCATGGACAAGAGCACCCCTATCCCTTGTGATCCTGGTCATCTGATGAGCAAGCATATACTTAGGTTGCTTCTCAGGAGGATACTTGGATACACTACTATAATCACGTTCAAGTGCCTTTTGATCAACAACAAGCCTATGCTGGTTCATCACCGGCTCAAGGATATCAATAATCCTCTTTTCCTTCTGGATATTATGTTTGATTTCTTCAATCGTACAAGGATACACCTTAGTCAACACAGGCTTTAGCAACTCGGTGAACATACCATCACCAAAGTTAGCCTCGACTACAACGTAGTTGACCCTATACTTCTGAGCAAGGACTGCAATACTCTTGAGTACTGTTTCATCGTATCCTCCATCAATGCCTCCAAAGTCGATCAGATGCAGGTATCCGTTCAGCATCTTCACAATCGCAAATGCTGTTTCATCCTTTCCTCTGCCTGAAGGGTCGATTGCCATAACGCTACCCGTGTAATCAACATAATCTCCAACCACATCCAAAGGCTTATAATAAAAATCCCCAGGAAGGCCAACATTAGGTATATCAACAATCTTATCCCTATCTCTTCCCCATATTATCTTTTCCGGTGCTTTTTCATTATCAATATCCATAACAAGAAGATCCTCAAGTTTAAGTGGATACCTGTTCGCATCCGACAAAGATGTGTCAAGCATAAACTGAAGGTTAAATCCCGATCTTCCATAACTAAGTTCTCGTTCAAGAAGATCATCATCCCCAAACCTCTTTGGATCAGTAGGTCTACCAATCACTTCAGGATCTTCGTGTACTCGATCATAAATAAAAGGTGCTAGTTTTCCTCCATATTTAATTGTTCCCTTTGGATACCGTGAGGGCCAGATTCGTACTTTATACCCCCTTTCTGGAAGAACTTCGTAAAGAGACATCTCGGTTTGAGGTGTACCGAGGTAAACCACTCGCCCATCGGGTTTAAGAACTGCATCAAATTCTTTGACAGCTTCTGAGATCTTATCTCTCATAGTTTGTGTCAGAGAGTTATTTGGGATCTCAATATCATCGGCTATAATTATATCAGCCCTACTTCCTGCAAGCTGACCTGTAATACCAGCACTCTTGACCGAAGGAGAGTGAGAGGCTGATGACGGTCCTACATCAAAGCTGATCTTCGATTGCCGTTGCCCATCCTTCGGTACAAGGTGTTGAAGAAGCGGCATATCTTGTATAAGCCGCATCGTAAAGGTCGAGAAGTCGTCTGCTCTTATCTTACTTGCAGATACTACCAGTATTTTAACTTCAGGGTTGAGGTACAATTGGTGACATGCAAAGGCAGAGGTAATGTAAGATTTTCCTGCACCCCGAAATGCCTCGATAACTATTCGCTTTTCATCCGACTGAAGATACTCAGCCATATCATACTGAACAGGAGTAGGCTCTGGGAGGTTTAAATGGGTCCATACGACAAAGAGAAAGTTACGGAAGTCCTTTAGCTCATCTACTATCATAATCTTCTTCTAGCGTTCGTTGTATG
>VTLG01009305.1_pt1 | contig 47169 bp, 86 predicted proteins | sample 4694571 | NCBI WGS metagenome assembly VTLG01 (sample SAMN12604809, study PRJNA352737) | marine metagenome | biome: ENVO:00000447; feature: ENVO:00000209|ENVO:00000569|ENVO:01000036; material: ENVO:00002151; isolation source: viral sequences binned using virsorter ... | reverse complement strand
CAATTTGTGTTTCTGTTTTTTTATCCTTACCACTATCATAACTTAATATGGTAGGAGATTTTAAAACAACACCGTAACCAGGAGAAAATTCAATTGTATCTTTATGATCCTTATTAGTAGTCACTTTGACTTCCTGTAAGTTTAAATCATAATCAACAATTTGTTTTTCATCATCTGGACATTTCAACCTTAATTTCATAATCTCACCAATTGACTTTGCTCTTATTTGTAAATACAAATATTCAAAATCATATATTGGTAATTTTGTAACATCAATCTCTGGAGAAACTATACAAGCTTGAACCGTATCGGTTATAGCGTGTTGTATTTCTTCATCTTTTTCAGATTCAATCGCCATTAACATAATCTTTTCTTCTTTTACAAGAAAAGGTCTATATGTAATCACGTCTTTGGTTGACAATAATTTACAAGTATATTTTGGGACTTCATTTATTGGTAAAGTCATACTTTATCACTCCTTATTTAATAATATTCAATACTAAAAGAAAGGCGGAAATACTTTTCCTCCAAATATTCTTCCAGTAGGGAATCTTGTTTTTACTTGATTCAGGACATCTCGTCCTGCTCTTCTAATCTCTGGTGGTAATTTAGATAAAATCTTACCTAAGAAACCTCCCATCATACCACCTTCTTTAACTACACCTGTTCCATCAATATCACCTGTAGCAATTCCTTTTTCATGGTCGTGCATTGTAGCATTACTTCTCCAGTATCTATAATTAAAAGTTACTGATTGATTTGCTATTGCATTACTTGCTCCATAACTTAAATCAACTGCACCTAATGTTTTAGGATATGCTTCCATTAATTCTATATAATATCCTGATAGTGTTAATGTAGCAAGTGAACCAGCTCCATGTTCCATATTTGGTGAAGCTCTTTGATTTTGTGCTTCTGTTTTATTTTCGTGTAATGGAAATATCATTACTCTACCCACATACTCATCATAAAAATTCATATTATATGTTCTTTGATTAACAACTGCATTTTGCCAAGCCTCAAATACAACTCTTTCAGATAATTCTGAATCAAGCATAAAATTTAAAGTCATAGGTGCAAACTCTAAACCTCTAGCCATATTTCGTTCTGGTCCATAAAACTGAGCTGCGGAAGTATCTTGTATTGTTCGTTCAGGTAATTGGGCACTAGAACAGAAAAAATACAATCTCTCTTTAAGAGCATTTTTTGTATCATTCATAAAATTCAAATCGGTTGTGTATTCATTAAATTCTTCTTCTCTCCAATAATCTGTGGATCTCATAGCACTAGGAAACTCTAACATAACTAAAAATTTAGCAGGCCTGTATAAACCTTCAGCACCTGAAACCATTGACCTAAATTTGTTTATAGTAGTATTACGGTTTGCCTTGTCAGCCACTTTCTTTTTGACATCTTTTGGATCCCAATGTTTACCTCTAGGTAAACCTATTCTAATATCAAATGGTCCTGGTATTGGTAATCGTTGTCTAATTATTGCCATATTATCCTATCTCCCTACAAGCACAATCTTTACATGGACAAATATCCAAATATTCGTCAATATGTTCTTGGTCTTTACAATGACATTCATGGTTACAATCTCTACATACTAGCATTAAAGAAATCTCCTACTATTTGCATATACAGCTTGGTCTGAAGCCTTTTTAAATCTTTGTACTGGTAAATAAATTGCAATCGGTGCCTCATCCATATTTATTCTTAAAAAAGAGGTTTGCACATATTCCCATAGATATTTTTTAATTGTGGGTTTAACTATTTTAATTCCTTTTACATCATCATAATTAACTGTAAATTTATCTGATTTATCAAATTTTTTATTAGAAGCAAACACCTGCATTCTCTCTAATAGTTTAAATCTCAACATTGGTGGTAGATAATGAAAATTCATACCCATAAATCCACCTGGTGTTGGTTCTAATGGTAATACTAATGGAAATACATCATAAAAAGGTAGTGTTCTTCGCAATTTAGGGTTATATCCAAACAAGTTTAAACGTCCTATACTAGGTCTTCCTTGCAACTTACCTGCTCTCATTAACTCTCTAGCAGTAGTTCCACCTACTATGTTATTTACTTGGGTTCTATACCAATTTGCTGACTTAGCCGTATCAGGCTTAATTCTATCGAATACACTTGCCATATAGTATATTTATATGTATTTTTAAAATGTTTTAAGGTGGTCTTCCGTTAATATAACAAATTTCATACCGTGTTTTCTACACCACGCTTGTGCTGTTTTCCACTTACTCTCATTTTTAAGATATGTATGTAATTGTTTATAATATTTTGATGTCTTACGTTTAACAGGTTTAGGTTTTTTAGTTTGATATTTAGGTTTAATCTCTACAAGAAACTTTTGAAATGTGCCATTCTTTTGTTTTGTTTTCATATAAAAATCAGGAAAATATCTTCTAACAATACTACCACCCAATGAACGGTATGGAATAACTATTTCCTCACTACCCCATTCTACTACACCAGGAGTTCTATCACAATAAAGCATAAATTTCTTTTCCCAACTTGACCTATAAACTATATTATTAATTTTACCCTTGTACTTTTTTGGATTTGTAGGTTTAAATATACCTTGATATGGCTTACGGTCTATGTTAGTTAATCTTTTAAATTTCTTTGCCATTGGAAATTATTTTAGAAGTTTTTTTATACTTTAACATTTTATCTAATGGGTGTTCAGACTCTAGTGATGGTAAATGACCATATAAAACTATATTATCAGATAAAACTACTTGAGCGTTATCTGGCTTAGTTTTAAATATAGCAATTTGTAAATCCTTTATTTTACTATTCCATAATAACTTAAATTCATCCACTCTTTCATTATAGCATTTTACTAAATCAAAAGCATCCAAAATACCAGTATGAACAACTACTCTTATTTGTTTACCTGGATTTTCTACAAACAGTTTTGCTGCTCTAAAAATTGCTTTACTAACCTGAGAAAATGAGGTTGTCATATACATTAAGTTTGGTGTATCAACATAATTATTATTATTCATCCACGTTGATATAACTCCATCATCTGTCCAAGCAACCACTTTCTTTGCACCTGGTTTCTTATTGTTCCAATTATTATAAACCATTGTTGCTATTAAACTTCTTTTGTTATCTGTAAATACAGAATCACCACATATTTCATTTACTCTTTCTAATATACTATTCAAATCTGGTTTAATCCATTTATGTGCTATTGCTCTTTCACATTCATTTCTAATATCTTCAATAGATACTGAACCTCTTGGATCATCTGGTCTATTTAATATTAAACCAAATTTACTTGCTTGCTCATCTGTCATATTTTCATATACTTGAGCAACAACATTTGTAAATCCTAAATCTTCTAATATATCTTTTCTAGTATGGCCTGTAAGTGGGTGTAATCCGTCCACCATTCTTCTCAATGCAACTGGTTCATTTTTTAATTTAAAACCAAAGTCAGTTATACTATTTTTAACTTCTTTGTACTTACTATTACCACCAGAAGCTCTATATTTTTGTGTATTTCTGATAGTACCTAACCATTTAATATCTTTTATATCTACTAAATGCCTACCACCATCTTCACCATATAGTGTATTATTACCATATAGGTCTGGTCTATGTGTTTTGTTAATTAATTGTTTTGAAATTTCTAAATGTTCATTTGTGAATTTATTTGTGGTATGAACATTAACCACATTTTTACTTGTTGACATTTCTGCCTCCTTATTATTATTGATAACACTTATTAGGTGTTATGATTGGGAGGCCTTTCGGCCTCCCGTTTGAGAAAGATGAGAGATAGATTAATCGTCTTCAGCTAATTTACTAAAATACGATAATGATTCATCACTATCGCTAGACGATTTTGCTTTCTCCACAGAACCATCACCGTTAGACTTTGGTGTTGCATTTGCAACTGGTGGGAGGTCTATATCAGCTACTGATTCCGTGCTTCTTGTTCCAGTAAGTACCTTATTCAGTTTCTCTTTGAGTTCATCATAAGATTTAAAGTTACTTGAATCAATGAAGGGCTTAAGAGCATATTGAGATTTCCATACTGCGTCAATCTCTTTATCAGTAGATTTTAATTTACTGATTTGCTCAAATTCAGACTTATCATAATTCCAAAAGCCATCAACTTTTCTGATTTTCAATTTAAAGTTAGCACCTTCCCAAAAATCAAATGGGTTAACTGCCTTTTCATCTTCAAATTGAGGATTCATAGCTTCAGTAATCTTATCAAATATTTTTTTACCGAATTTGAATAAGAACACTTTGCCTTCGTTCTCTGGATGTTTTGGATCTGATATTAAATATATATTAGAAAAATAGGAAAGTTTTCTTTTTCTTTTTCTAGCAATATCTTTATCTGATTCTATACCTGTGTTCCACAATCTAGTGTTTTCCTCAGATACAGGATCTTTCTTGCTTAATGTAGTCAAACTGTTTTCAATATACCATTGACCACCTGGTCCTTGAAATGCATGGTTCCAAACTCTTTGCCAAGGCATATCTTCGCCTTCAATTGCTGGCAAAAATCTGAACACAGCATATCCATTACCAGATTTATCTAATTCTGGTTTCCAGAATCTATCATCTTGGTATGATTTTTTGTTATCAGTTTTTTCGATTGTTTTTTCTAACTGTTTTGTTAGATTGTCAAAATTAGACTTTGACTTTTTTAACGTTTCTAATGCACTTATCATTTGTATATATCTCCTTTGTAAGTATTATTTGTACGTATTATTTCTTTCTTATATAAATTGTAAGTATTAATATTATTTATAAGACTTCTTCCATTTACGGTAACCTTCTACCCAAGGTTTTCTACATTCTTCAGGTAGATTTCGTTCATAAAGAAAGTGTCTAAATTGCGACAACTTATCTATTAAATAATCTAATATTCTTATCATATTAACATTATAGTATAATTACGCAAGCTTGTCAAGCAGCTGTGTTTGTGTAATATACGTCAATTGACCCTTATCTACATACGGCTGCCATTGAGTAATAGGGGTGTTTGTAGGTACTGTATTCATACCACTATTTACTTTAAAAAACTTGATTTTAGGGTTCCAATCCATCAATGTATACCATTGGTCTATCCAATTGACTTCTGGTGTTGCCTCACTTTCAACTGGACAATAATTTGTTGTGCCTCCATACAGATTATTCAATTTACCTGTATCAGACTTCAAATCGTGTCCTATTAAATAGACTTCTTTTGGTTTCTCTAAAGCACACGCAATATAACCTGCTGTTGCCCCACAAGCCCAACCGTGGTCTTTATATTCTGGAAATACATCTTTTACACAATGAGAATCATCTGGCTCTTTTATCCAAGATACCTGTACTTGATTTTGATGTATTTTTTGTTTAATAATATCAGGTGTAGCATTAGGAGCTTCTCTTTTAGCTCTTTTAATAATATCTACCATACCTGAAAGTGTTGAACCATGTATAACAAACTCCTGTGAATCACCTCGTTCATTTTCATTAATAACATCAAGGTCTTTCATTTCATCTAATTGTTGGTCTGTAATCATTCCCTTAACCACGTGTTCATAATGAAAGACAGGAACTTTAGTCCAATTTCTAAAATAACAAGGTATTTTTTGAGCAACACCAGCGTGATATATTTCGTGTATGATACCATGGTCTACTGCGGTCAATACATCAATCTTATCTAAATGGTCTCTATAAATGGCATTACAACCATACACCCTACCGTGTCCTTTTAAGGTTGACAAGTCCATATCGTCCCGACTTTTAGCATTACCTATACAAAATACTTTATCACTCATCTATTCTCCTAAACCATCTATTGCTCTTGCGTGAAATGCCACTTTCTTTTCTTCTTCTGTAAGTTCATCATATACTTTTTTATATTCTATATATTTTTCTTCTGTTAAACTATGCCAACCAACACAAAGTCCTGTCGGTGACCTTCCACAACTACATTTACTCATCCCAAGCCTCTGGACATATTCTTTTCATAGCAGCTATTATTTCTTTAATAGTCCATTTACCATTAATTCTTTTTTCTAATTCTTCTTGTTCTAAATCATCCATTTATCTATTTATCCTTTAATTAAGGGCACAAAAACAACTCCAATTAATGTTTCAGTATCATACATTGGAACTACACTTGGTTTATAAGGACCTCCTTTATGTGTGCCATCACATACAGGATACTTTTTACTTTTACCACAATTACACATCCATTTCGTACCTGTTTTTGTAATTAATTCTAATTTACCTTTATGAGGTATAATCATTCGTCCACCAACCTTTAATTGGTCAACTAACAATAGTGGAATCTCATTTGACATCGCTGTCACAATAATTTTATCAAAAGGACCTTTTTCTTCCCAACCTTTATAACCATCACCAACTTTTAATTGTATATGTCCGTAACCTAATCTCAATAATAACCTTTGTGTTCTTTGTGATAATTTAAAAATTCTTTCTACTGAATAAACATCTGCTGTTAATTCTGATAGTACAGCTGCTTGATAACCTGAACCTGTACCTATTTCTAATACTTTATCCAAAGGTTTTATATTAAGTTTATTAGTCATATATGCCACAATAAAAGGTTGTGAAATAGTTTGTCCAAAACCTATTTCAAAAGGCATATCTGCATATGCATAATCCTTAACAAATTTATGTCTTGGTACTTGTCTTATAGCCCATAGTGTCCTATCAGTAATAGACTCATCATACCTTTTGATAGTCTTAATCATATGTTCCATTTCTCTTTTATGTGCCATATACCATTCTCTCTATAGGTCGTTTTGCTCTTTTCAATATATCATATGGAATTTTTACTTCATAGGTATTCATCATTAAAGATTCTAATATATTTTTTAAAGTAATCTTTTTCATATGTGGACACAAATTACAAGGTCTAACAAATTCTACATTTGGATTCTCTACTGAAACATTATCGCTCATTGAGCATTCTGTAACCATTAAAACTTTCTGTGGTTGTTTTTCTTTAACGTAATTGCTCATTTTAGATGTTGAACCTGTAAAGTCCACTTCAGCGACAACTTCAGGTGTACACTCTGGATGAGCCAGAACAGTTATATTAGGATTATTTTTTCTATACTCTCTTATTTCTTCAGCAGTAAATTTTTCGTGTACCATACAAGTACCGTGCCAGGCTATAATATTAACCTTTGTTTCTTTAGCAACATTTTTAGCAAGGTATTCATCTGGAAGAAATATTACTCTATCTACTCCCAACGATTCAATTATCTCAACTGCATTGGAAGATGTACAACAAATATCTGTTTCTGCTTTAACTTCAGCTGATGTATTTACATAAGTTACTACTGGCACACCTGGATACTTTTCTTTTAGAAGCCTTACATCTCTGCCTGTAATTGATTCTGATAACGAACAACCTGCTCTTGGGTCTGGAATTAAAACTGTCTTATCAGGACTCATTATCTTTGCTGTTTCAGCCATAAAATAAACACCACACATCAAAATAGTATCTGCTGTTGTCTTCGCTCCTTCTTCTGCCAATTTTAAAGAGTCACCAACTATATCAGCAACACAATGGAATATTTCTGGCGTCATATAATTATGAGCAAGAATAACTGCGTTCTTTTCTTTTTTTAATTTGTTAATACTCTCAACATAAGGAGCGTGAAACGGCCACTCAATTTCTGGTATAACTCTTGCTACTTTTTCGTATGGGTCTGAATCATCTATAGGTTCTAATTCATCCTGCATACTTTCTGAATATGTTTTATCCATATAAATTCTTTGGTTTATCAATTGGCATACCAGCCCTATCAAACCATCTATTATCAGATGTTACGTAGGTATGGGACATAAATCCTTTACATTTGATTGCTCTTTTTGTAATTTTACCTTTATATATTGTCCCATTTTTATTCACTAGTTCTAATGTCTTATGTAAATTTTGATAGATACGGTCTATTACTTTATCGCCTATCTTATTTGTTTCAGGTATTATTATCATTAAATACCTCTCTCATAATAAATTTACTTTTTGTTAAATTCTGCTTAACAAAAGGTGAATATTTTTTTATTTGTTTTGATATATCAGGCCAGACAACTTTTTCTTTAATTTCTTTATCCCAATGTTTGATAAACGTAAGTATCTTATCCAAGATGATGACTGTTTCCATTCTGATTTTTTTTGAAATAAGTAACCGTAAGAGCAAAGGATGTTGGCCTGAAAATACACGAAACATATCATCAAAACGAATGCTATCAGCATTAATCCTATCACTAAGCAATACACAATCGCTTCGTAAATTGTACGAAAAAGATTCATTATACTTTTTCCATCTATTGTAATGTACTGCTCCATCAGTTCTAACTAAATCTCCTACCCAAGTTTTTGGCCTATCTAAAAAATTTGAAACATAATAATATAACAACTCCTCATTATTATATTTCGTTGCCAATTTATGAAAGAAAAATCTATCATTTCTCTTTAAGAAACTATTTAGAGAACAATTAACTTTTGCATTGTGCTTAAAAAAGTCATAGTTTTCAGTAGTAAAATGTAGTTTAACGGCTAGATATAATTTATATGCGTCAAAACTAGTCATTATACAGGCAATACTCCTGTGCTTGATTTATGTATCAAGTTTTTCTTTTCTGCTTCTGATTGGATTTTTTCTTTTAATGTTTTGTTGATTAAACTATTGATTGTGCCTGGGTCAATATTATTTTGTTCGCAATAATTTATAACTGCGTCCATATAAGATATTTTTTTTTCTCTAACAGAATTTTCTATAAGTAGGCCAAACTTTTTGCTATTCATTAATATCTTATCCATAATACTATTATATCATAATATCAGATAAAGTCAATGTCCCGTTTCTGTTGCCAAGTCGGGACCACACTCCGTTTACCTAGCCGAAGCTAGGCAGCAAGAGCAAACTGTTCGTTTGCGTTTAAGTTTTAACAGTACGGTGTTAGCGATTTAACTCCAGATAGGTTTAGTAGCAGTCGAATCCTTATCACCCCCATAAAGCACACCTCAATGTGTTTTGTGGGAATGGTGGAGGTGGTGGGAATCGAACCCACGTCCTCACTAGTTATTGACTATCCTTCAACGTCAAATTCATTTAATTTTGTTTCTTTGGTTTTATATCTTCCGTGTATATCCATAACACGTGTAAAACACACTTCTCAATTTGTTGTGGTGTTTCAATTGTTAAAACTACCTGGGTTGGATCTACTGTATGTTTATATGTCATAACAGCATAAACAATTTGTCCAGCCATCTTTCCACCTGCTTTACCAAACCCTACCGACCAAGGCTTAAAACCCTCCACCTCTAACATCTGATTTACTGCTTGCAAGGGACCACAGTACATAGGTCCTGATTGTTTGTATAAAGGATATCTGTTAAGATTATTTCCGTCGGCAAATGAGATGTTAAAAGTAAGTAAAACGGCAACAAACGCCAATACAAATCTCTTAAACATAACGCTATTATTTATGTGGAGATGGTGGAAATTAACTAATTTTTGCCAAAGAATCTTTATGCAAATTGAAAAAATCTGTTGCGTGTTTATAGAATAACTCTTGGTGTTTCTTTATGTCGCTCTCGCTGTGTAACCACTCTTGTACAAAGCCATCTTCGCAAGAAGCCAACACTAAAGTTTGTTCTATTTTCTTACCAGGATAAATTTCTTCAAACATTTTAGCATAAGCAGCTGTTTGTAAGAAGTTACCATAATTATAATCTGCGTCCCGTCTTTTGGTTGAGGATTTAAAATCAATTACAGTTAACTTACCTTTATACTCAGCAACACAATCAACTTGTCCTGCAACACTCATCTCTTTAGAATACAAATATTCCTCTATGCAATGGATATTATCTATTCTAGCAAGATAAGGTTTCATTATTCTAAACAGTCCCAATGGAGTTACAGCAGTTATTCCTACTGAAGCATAATCTTCATTTTTTAAATGATTCTCAATCAAGGTATGCATTGTCTTACCTCTATTTGTAGAAGTAACTGAAATATAATTGGCCATTTTTTCGCCAACATTTTCCCGCCATTGTAGTATTTTTTCTTTTCGTTCTGGAATAGAACCTAGTATTGAAGTTACGGAAGGCATATTAACACCATCAATAGTATAATACCTCATACCATCTCGGTTTTTGCCTTTCACACCTAATCCTTTAGGTAATACTGATTCATCTAATTTTACATATTTAAAAGCCATAATATACCTTCCTAAATTTTATAATTAATTATAACATAAAAATCTGCTTATGTCAATTACTCCTTCATTCCATAAGAGAGTCATTAATATCGTCTTTTGTAGGACCTGTAGTATTACTGTATTCTTTTTGATATCCAGTTCTACCATCAGCTCCTCTTACTGCTCTCAAATATTCTTTTCTGTTATCTTCATCATTTTTATATGAACAATGGACCCAACCTGAATTAGGTTCATCTGGTGTCCAATACTCTAAAATGCATTGGTCAAAATTCAAATTATCTACAATCCAATCTGCTAATTCTTTATTGGATAATTCATATATTTCAAAATCCGCTGCTTGGCCTTTGGCGTGCTGTGAATTAGCACTTGAGCCAATTGCAACACATAATTCCTCGGACCTAAAGCCTGAAGATATGGATACAACTTTGTCAAAGTGTTCCCTAACAGGCTGTAAAACATGGTCACAAAGTCTTTGTAGGCTCTCAATATGATCCTCATTAGGATTGTTATTGATACCTTTTCTTGTAGCCGTTTCACTACGGATAAGTTCTTTAAGGGTGAAGTTTTTGCTTAATCGCATTTATTTTATCCTTCGCTTGTAGCTTTAGTTTTTTTAATTCTTTCATTTCAATCCAACTTGTGGATGTTCTATCAAATGTTCTACGTTCAGTTATTGTTTTTGTTTGTGCATTCATACGCTTGTGGTCCTTAATCATCTTCTTTAGAAGACTCATAAATTTACCCCCTTGTTAGTTTTAACAGTTTTTCCATCTGTCCCTTAATAATTGGACCTCTATTTGGCCAATGTATGTAAGGTTCGTTAGACTTTGATAGATTATATAGAAATGGTAATACAACCTTTTCAATTTCTTTAAATCTCTTTTTCACGTCTGCGCTGTCTAACTCTTTTTGTACAGATTCTTTCTCTTGTACAATTTGCATTATTTCAGCCATCAAAGCTTTAACATCTTTGACATCTGATTTAATTTTAGATAATTCTATGTTTGTTCCTTCAAATTTTGAATCAATAACTTGTTTATCAACACTTGGTTTCGTTTCTGTAGGTTTAGATGAAACAGGCGTAAAACCATAGTCTTGGTTCATATCAAATTCACGCATAAAATCTGGTATATTATCCGCCATAGTAATGTTTCTCCTTATTAATATCAGGTTTCTTTTTTGGGTATACAAAATTAGCAAGTGTTTCTTGCTGTCGTTTTTCTGGAAATGGTAATAACTCAGCCTGATAAAGAGTTATTATTCCAGGGTTAATCACATAATCATTGGTAGGTTTAACTACGTATTTATAGGCGTGTGTTTTAATATCGTTTTTTGTAGATACAATGGTCATTATATCAGCTGCATTGTAAGCCTTCACATAAGCATTATTATTTACTACTACACCACCCCCACTCATTAGCAAAGCAAATTCCGAGCACCCAGGCAAGAGAAATCCCATCGCTAATATGAGGCAGGACTTTCTAGCAAAGCAGGATAGTCCTGCCACTATATTGTAGAATGAGCGGATTGACTTACTAGACTCTGGTTTACGACCGTTGTGTTTCCGTTGCTCGCTCTCTACTATACTATTTATTTTTCGCATTTTGTCTAGCCTTATGCTTTTTAATAACCTGCTCTGTTTTGATTTGTTTTGTTGTCCTAGTACCCATTTCTCTAGCAAGAGCACTTGTTGGATGTTTTTCTGCAATACGAGATAGATTCTCCTTCCAGCCTTGATCCTGCCTATAACTCATTCCACTAACCCCACCTACTATATTAATTCTATTAAGCACTTGTTTAATATGGGTGTTAGTATTTAGATATTCCTCTTTTTCTGAAATTGACATTATTTTGTCAAATTCTTTACCTGTCTTGGTATTCTCAAATGAATATACTGGCATTATTAATTAATCTATAGGTTTAATATTTTTTAATGAAACCAATTTCCCTTTGGTACTAGATAGCTTTTCTAATTCTTTTTCAACCGTCCCAACATAATCAATATGGTCTGGAACTGCTGTAGGAGCACTAGTTAAAAAGGTGTTTATATTTGCTTCTATAGCCTCTACTTCACCTTCTAATTTCTTTATTAATACTTCTCTAATCATTTTTTTCCTTCTCTTTCGCCTTTGCTAAATTCAATTTTATTTGATCCTCAGGCGAATAAAAATTTGTAATTTTATTTTTTTCTAATAATCGTAACACTTCATTTTTCTTTCTATCTGAAATTCTTTTTTCTGCTTCATTAATAACTTTATGTGTATCAGTAACACTATCCTCTTTTATTATTCCTTCTTCTCTAATTTTAGACATTTCAGTTCTTACTTCTGTTTGATGATTTGATTCTTTCATACCAAGAGCCAATTCTTCTTTTTCTTGCTCAAATGATTTTTCCATTAATTACTTATACCTTCTCTAAACCAACCAGGCATTACTGATGGATGTTTCCAAGTAGCAATAGAACTTTTTACCATTATATAATATTTTCTATATGAAGCAACTACATCACCATCAACTTTACACTCATCTGGCATAGCAGGTGTTGGTAAAGTACCTTCAACATCTACTGGTGCATTTTTAGGTGGATATTTCAACAAATCTTTTAATTTAGCATAAGACAAATGGTTTTTATCTTTTTTATATCTGTACATATATTCATCATTTAAAGCTTCAAAATGTGAATATAACCATTTATAATTATTTGCACTTGCTCTAACCCATTTTGCTGATGGATGATTTATATGAGTAGCTTTATATAATGTTGTTTCTTCTAACAAAGAATTCATTTGTAAATCTCTACCATCTAAAACTCTATGTGCTGTACTTAATAATTGAGCAGATTCTAATATCATTTTTACAACGTGTTTATCACACATCATCCTAGCTGCTTGTGTAGGATCTTTATCTAAAGCAAATATATTCATTAATGTAATGTCCTATTTTTAGGTATTAAATTCATACCGTATTTGTTTAACTCGTTTAATTGATAAGACCTATTATCTGGATTTTTCATAAGTTCTAATATTTTATTTTTCCACATTTTTTTCCATTCTGAACTTACAGCACGTTCCATAGCAGCAATTAAATTATCTGCTCTATGCCAAAATAAATCTTCTTTCATTGTATCAGCTATTATACTACTATTTTTCACCTTTGTCAATATCTTTTTCATTCCAATCCATTATTTGACTCAATTTTAAACGTATTTCATCGGGATCCAAGTCTGATAATTCTTTTGCCCCTAATTTCTCTACAAAGGTCTTATAATCTCTCTCTTTATTATACCAATCTTTTTCTTTACTTCTTAATCTTTCTATTACAGATTGTTTTCTTTCTACCTTTGTTCTTAAATTTTGTTCTATATTCTCCTGTGTTAATGCCTTATGCATTGACCTTTGTTTAAATGAAATATTAGCAGCAATTAACAGCAATACTGCCAATGGGTCAAATACAAAAATTAAAACTATAATTATAATTCTTACTGCTTTATCAAAATGGTCTTGAGCTTGTTCTCCATATATTAATTCAGCAACATATTTTAATGGACCTACATCTGCCTCAATTTTTAATTGTTCTATTTCAATATTACTTTTATCTGTTGTAAGTTTAGCAATCTCATCCATTGCAAGTTTGATTTCAGCATTTAATAAATCACGTTCTTCTTTTTGTTTTTTTCGTTCTTTTAAACCTTTAGTAACACGTTCTCTATCAATATAAACTTCCATTACACGGTCTAATTGATCCAATACAGACTCGTTTCTATCTATAATTATTTGTTGTTGGTCTATTTGTTTATCTATTAGAGCAATTTGTACTGCATTATTTCCTGATGGTCTAACTTGGTCTAGGTGTGCCTTTGATAAGAAACCAAAGATACCCATACTAGTTACAAATACTAACACTATAACAGATGTGGTTAAATACCACTTAATAGACCTGGGGAGTAGATTACTATTCCAATTCCGATACAACCAAGAAGCTGCAACTAATTTACCTACTTCTAACGCTGACCCCATAGCAATAATTGCAACCTTTGCCCCAGCAAATAGTGTTGCAAGTCCTACAATAGAATAACCTGCGGCTATAACCGATATAGATATAGCTGATATTAATGTTAATAGTGCTAAAAACATATCTAATATTTATTAGATGAATAAAGATTTATTCAAAGCATTTTTTGTATACCACTTCTCAAATTTAGGGTCTTTTACAAAGTGCTTTTGAATTCTATCGGAAGATACCTGCCCCATTTTAATACACTCGGCAAGTTCTCTATATTCTTTTTCCTTTTTTTTACTAATGGAGTGTTTCTTTTTCTTCATACGGTTTTACATCCTTCATTGATTCTTTAATTGAGTCACACATTCCTTCATATTCATCATCCTTTAAAACTGTTTTATAAATTCTTAATCCTATTGCAACTAATGTAGCAGCAACTATTTGCCATTCAAATTTTAATGCTAATTGTACAGAATATTTAAATACTTTTTGATAACAATTATCAAGTATTCCAGGGTCATTCTTGTTCTTCATTTTTAACATCCTTAGATTTTTCAGAATTTTGTCCTAACAACTTGAAAAAATTATCAAGTGCTTTCAACTCTCCTTGAATTGGTTTTTTTGCGTTAGAGCAACCTGCAATTAACACAAGCAAAGTAAATATAATTATCTTAATCATTTCCGTTTATATTCTTATCACTAGCAAACTTATCTTCCAGTTTTCTAATTTTTTTAATTATTAAAGCAACTCGTTTATCATAATCCGCTGTTGTAGAAAACTTATCAATATATCTAATTAAAATTAATGAATCCATTTCTCCACGATTATCTAACATTTCTTTTCTTTTTTCTCTAAACTTTTTATAAGCAGGATGGTCATTTAAAATTCGTACATATTCTTTTACACTTTCACATTTGGTAGCAAATACTCTTACACCCCAACCTGGCCACTTTTTAACACCTAAAGGTATCATATGTTCAGTATCTTTATTCCAAGTTCTTATACCAAATAAATTATTACCTTCATTTGCAAATCTACTATTTCCCCAACCAGACTCTAATGCAGCTTGAGCAATTATCATTTCATATGGAACTCTTTTATCATAAGTTAAACTGAAATTAATATAATCAATACATTTATGTAAAGCTCTAACAAATTGAACATCATTATGATACACAAATTCAGGTTCTCTTAATTCTAAATCATCTATTTTTGTTATATAAAATTGTTCTAATTCTGAATTAACTTTTTTGATAGCAATTTTATTAGGGTAAAATGTTCCATAACCAAATGCAATACCTAAAATTATACATATAAAAATAGTTATCTTGGTCCATCTCCACATTATATCAACCCACACTTTAGGTCTTTTACCATTTTTACCCACAAACACCTGCCTTTAATACTTTTTTAATATCACTTAATTTTTTCTTTCTATCTACTGTAATTACATACCATTTATATCTAACTAAATGCTCGTTTGATGGTCCAACAAACGGTATATTATATTCTCTTTGAAACATTAATAATCCTTTTAAATATAATTGTACTATATCATCAAAATTATTTTCTTTTTTTTCTTTTGGTATTTTAGGTGTTGTAAATTGACCTTTACCTTTTATTAAATTCTGTAATATTTCTTTTTTCTTTTTATTTAACTTTAACATATTTCATTTTCTCCACATAATAATCATATCCACCATCATCAAATTTTTTTTGGGTAAATACTAAATTTTTCTTTGATAAAAATTCTCTATAACCTTTGAATATCTTTTTACTAGTTCTACCTGGATAACTATCTAGGATATCTTTATGTAGATAACCAGAATAATAAGTCGTCCTTTTACCAGGATGGCCGCCTTGTAATGTATTTTGAATTATTGTAAGACCTTTTTTGATATTGTCTTTGATATAGGGATCCACGTAATTTTTTTCACTTGTCATAATATAATTTAATTTTATAATCTTAAACCAAGATTCTCAACCTTATCCTGAAATGACCAAAACATCTCATTGTGTCCGCCACTATTTCCTTTATTTTGCATTTGAAATAAATGTACCATTTCGTGTATTAAAGTATCTAAAAAATCCTTCTTGGTTTTATATGATGGTAGCATTTCTAATTTATAAAGTCTAGTACCTTTTCTTTTCCACTCTAAAGTAACTACTTGTCCAATACATCTTTGTCTGGTTAAATCTTTGATTTCAACTTGACCAAACGGAGATAATTCTCTTCCAAATATAATTTCATTAAAAAGTTTAAAATACTTCTTAATGTCTTTATAAGTAGATTTATATTGTCTACCAAGAGCAAATTCTCTTTTAAGTTTTCTTTTTAGCGAAACCACTTTTTGGTGTTTTGTTTTTTTCATCTCTCTCCTTAAATGAATAATAAATTCCTACAATTATAGTACCTAAAATCACTATAAACAATTCTTTAGGTATTATAGTATAAATTATTTGTAATGCCTCGTAGATTAAACTAAATACATCCATTAGGACTACCTTTTAACAATTCACATTTATATTTTTCATCTGCCAGTAATCTCATTTCAGCAGCAATACCTTCTAAAATCTGAGGTAAATTTGCTTCTAATACTGAAATCATTTCCAAAGCAAAAATATGTGCAACGGCCTGAAGTTCACTTTCCAGAACCTTTACCATACCATCAACGTTATCTTTTACAATCACCTGTGTAATAACGTGACCTACTGTTTGGTCGTTTGCTTTTGCATTTACAGAAAATAATGTAAATACTAAAGATAATATAATCAATATTTTTTTCATTATATATTCTCCTCTATCACTTCGTCAACTGTATTGTCATCAATACCCAACATATTAACATTGTTAACATCTAATATTCTGACTCTAGCAGTATCTTTGTTAATTATATTAAATTTACAAGCATTTAATATATCATCAACTTTTTTTTCGGCTGTATCTTCAGCCCATTGTTTTACTCTACTCATAATGTTTATCCTTTTTCTTTCATTGTTTATATGTATATTCTATCAAAAAAAGGTATGCAATACAAGCATTATTCCAGTTATTTTATCCGTTAGTTTTGTTATATGTCAAGGGTTTTGGGGTGTGACAATTTATAGACTTAAATGTTCTACTTTTGTTCTCACCCCTAGGTTGTATATTATAGAATCAATATACTACTATTTATTGATTATGCTGTTTTATAATTATCGTTCCAACCAAAAGCCTCTTTAACTACTGCGTCCGTAAGACCTTTATAAACTTTATTTAATGATTTGTCTTTAACATTAACTAAAAGCTTCGCTTCATCAGCGTGTAATCCTTCTAGGATTTGTATAAACATAGTTTCTTTTTTAGTTTTGGATAATTTAGTATCAGCACCTACTACAAAGTGCCATAGTCTTTTGGTTTCACTTGCAAGTAAGGTATGTTCTGTACCTGCTGGTGCGTCATTTTCTTTATATGGTGGAGTACCTTCTGGTAAATCCCACTTTATATTTGGATCAAATGCACCTTTTAATATTTGTCTTAATGATACAGAATCATTTTGTTGTAATACTTCAATTTTTTTAGGCTTGTCTTTTGCATTATTAACCTTCGTTAAAACTTCACTAAGCAAAACGGCGCCTGAGCCTTCATAATTTAGATTTTGTGTTGTTATAGGCATATTGCCCTCCTCATTTTGTTATATATCTTTATAAAATAAGGGCAGTTACTACCGCTAGCGTTCACCGCCCTTATTATTTATGCGTATATTAATTACGCACTTTTGTAAGCGTACGGAGTACCATACAGTTTTTTAATACCAGCAGCGATTATCGCTCTAGTAGGATTGCCAAGTCTATAAGATGTGCCTTTAGCAGATTTATTCACATAAATCATATTGCCTTCAGCTCTTAAAGTATCAATCAACGCTCTAGGAGAAGTTAAATCGAATCTAGTTCTTAAAACTTTCCAAGAAACAGGATTGCCTTTAGATAAAAGGTTCATAACCTTTCTACGTTTTGACATTCTTTTTCTACCTCTAGTAGAGGTTCTTTTATGTTTGCTGACTACTCTTAATTCATCATTAAACATATTTGTAAATAATTTAAACATTATTTTACTCCTTATTTGTATCATTAATTCAAATATTATATGTTGATACAGACTCTATAATATATTCCAAATTGCTTTATGGAATTCATTTAAGTTCGCTATAATCAATTACTATAGCATACAAACTTTTACCTTTTTTTGTTGTCTTAATGTGTTTATCAACCCATTTATGTAATGGATGAATAAGTTTAAACTTTCTCATTAATAAGGACCTTAATCCTTCTGCAACTAATTTATAATCTTTTAAAAAATTCTCGTTGGTAACATCCATGCCTTCAGCTGTAAATTCAACTAATAATTTAGCAGCAATTTCATCACATAAATGTTGAATATACATTTTATCGTGTTGTGTTTTAATTTTTTCCTGTGTAGATGGATGTATATTCATTCCTGTTCTTTTAATTTTATTAACAGGAAAATATAATATATTATCCTTCTTTTTTGATTTTTTCTTATCGTTACCGTTGTCTTTTTTATCAGCCATCATTAATAAGTTCGCCCTTAAAATTGACTTTGCCTTTATCAGCAAAATATTCCACTAATTGATTATATCCTCCAATAACTTCATCATCAATTTTAATTTGTGGCATTGTTCTAACTTGTTTTCCTAATTCTTTGAATAATTCTTCTGGTGTCTTAAATTCTTTTCCATACATTTTTTCAGTATAGCTAAGACCAAGGCCTTTTAACAAGGCCTTTGCCTTCTCACAATAAACACAATTGGTTTTACTAAAAACAATTATTTTAATTTGTTGTGATTTCACTTTTATTCTCTACTACTACTTCTACGTCAGCGTAAGCTTTATTAGCCAATTTCTTTAGCTCAAAAGCATCCACTACTGTAGCAATTGAATAATTGTACATTTTGTTAAACTCACCTAGTGGTAATCTTAATCCTATCCAAGCACGGTAATAACCATTTTTAGTCATAGTTACTTCCTGTTCAAATACTTCATAACCTCTCACCTGAGTTTCTTTGATATGATTAACAAGAGCAGATTCAACATCTGTAACTATACTTTTTTGATTAGTTTTACCTAATTCAGTTACGAATATTTTAATCTTCTTATTCATCTCACCTTTGATAATATCGGCAAGTTCTGCTTTTGCTACCATTTTAGCCTTGTCTATTGCAAGTTCTAATGATGGAGAAACAGCAGTTCCTGTTCCAAAAATACACTCTTTATTTTTAGATTTACCGAAACGTTTTTTGCCACACGCTTTTTTCTCAGCGATGTCGGCCATATACCAAGATGGTACTTTAGTGACGGTTTTACCGCCTTCTTTTTTTATTTTATAACTGTTACTTGAACAATTACTTAATAAAACACCTAAAGTTAATATCATTATGTATTTCAATAACTTATTCATTATTTTTTAGTCTCCTTCACCTTATTATACATATTATATACGAATTGCTTTGTTTTGTCAACAGCCTGTGTTTTTTCAACATAGGTTGTAAAGGGGGTCCACGAAAAAGCAATCAAAATCCATAGAAACCCTATTGTAAATAGTGTTTTTATCATACTAAACATTATTTAATTACCTCCCATTTGCCTGTCGGCGTTAAACACACAGTTCCTGGTCTTTTAAAAAGACTTTCAGGTTTTGCATATTTCCTGCAATATAGAGGTGCATTTATATCTCTATAATAGAACTCGGCAAATAACTCCCAGTAACCTGGTTTCTTTGCCTTCTCTAATTCAATTTGTTTTTTTAATTTTTCAATTTCTTCATTTTTAGTTATACCGTGTTTTGTATCAGCACAATGTAACACTTCTTTTTTAGTTATAGTATCACCTTCTTGTTTTATAACAACTGTAACAAAGCACCATTGTCCATCAGGTGTAACCCAACGTTCTTTGACATCACTTTTTAATACGTTCTCATCCTCTTTAGTCATTTTAATAAGTTCAACTTCATATTGTTCCAATCCTGTATCAACTTTTATTGTATCTGTTTTTTTAAATACATCTTTATTTAAATCACAATCAACACAACTATGGCCTTTTGTAGCAAAAAATACAAAGAATAATACAATCATTATTCCTGTTATCCAATAAAAATATCTATCTGGTCTCATTTTAAAACTTCTTAAGCATTACTCGTCCATCTGGCATTATACAAGCAACTCCCTTATTTGTATTTCTTACAGGTCCACTTGAAAAAATAGCAACTGGCCAAGATGGCGTTATATTAATCGTACTATCAAAACTTCTACATTTAATTGGACCTTCGTACCAAGTTCTTGTGGTTTTAATACTTCCTGAATTATTTGTATTTGGATTAAACCAATTTGTTATATTCGGTTCATTTGGTGCCCCAATTAAATGGTCTACAAAATATTTCTTATGAGTATTAAAATCATCATTCCATACTGCGTCAGCACCTACAATTGAACCTATAGAAGCACAAGCGGCAATCACATATGGATCATTAATTACACCTGCACAACTACCACCAGCCGTTACTGCACCGATACTTGAACCTTGCGTATCAATTGCAGCTTGTTTAACTGCACAATTTGTTAAAAATAAAAAACTAATTATAATTAATATTTTTTGCACCACTAACTCCTGATGGAGAAGAATCTTTTTTAGATTTCTCTAAAGCTTTTTGTTTCTTCTCTTCCTCTTCCTCACGTTTTTGTTTTATATGATATGGTTCTATACCCAATACATCCCAACAATACATTTCTGGTCCTGTTGGATATTCATACATCTTAATTAGATTTTTAAAATTGATTTTTAAATGTGAATAGACACTTGGATGTGATTCTTTCGCATTTGAATGGTCTTGTAAGTATTTAATTCTATTAATGAATTGTTCCTTACCTTTATATTTCTTTAATTTTGAGAGTTTTAAATCTTTTGCTTTCTCAATTTTAAAGTCTTCAAATATTTGTTCTTTTGTTTGCACTTATTCCTCCACGTTATATTATATTATCGCATAAAATCATTGTTTTGTCAACCTTTAAAAAAGTCAATAAAATCAACACTTTTTAAGTTTAACTAGTAAAATCCATACCGTTTTTTCTTATTTTATCACATATTGTCGGTCCATCAACAGACTTTATCACATAAAAATCTTCGGTATTATCTACAACGTATTTCATTATGTTGTTTTCTTTAAACCAAGTTTCTGCTCTAGCAGTTATTGGTCGGATTAAACTAGTGCCATTATTGGCACTAGTATAAGTAAAATCACCAGACATTATTTAATTCCAAATAGACTTTTGATTTTATTCCAATTGTTAACCAACTGCAATTTGCCGTCAGCCCAACCTTTTTTCTGAAATTCTATTGTCTTCTCTTTTTCAACAGAAATCCAGTTTGTTATAGCGTTTGCTTTGTCATTTAAAGCATTCGCATTAGCAGCACTTGTAAATAATACAAGAGCAAGCATTGGTAATAGTTTTCTCATACTATTCTCCTCCTCTATCCTTTATCTTTTTTATTATATTGTCACAAATATCCATAATTTTTTTATTATGATTTTTCATTGACATTACAATTTCTTTCATATCCCCCACCGTAGCAATTGCATATGCTAACAAAAGGATTATAATTATTAATATACCCATTTCCATATTTAAAATATCTTTATTAAAATTACAATTTGAATTAATAAAACTGCAATTGGTACTACCGTTCTAATCAATTCCATTGTATGGTTATATTCATCAAGTTTTCTCTCTAACCTGTTTCTTTTATGTTCTCTACTCATATATTCTGAATAAAAGTCTTTCAACATCTACCCTCCTTAAATTCTATCCATTTAACTTCACCTTGTAAATAATCCATTTCAGTTTGTAAATCTTTTTTATAAGTTGGTTTTTTAAACATTGTATTTGCGTCACCTGATTTAAAACCTTTCTTATGTGATATTGTAATATGTGCTGGTCCTTTATCAATTCTTTTTAATTTTTTATATGTTTCAGTTAAGTACATACCGTTTAACCAAAATGCCTCTATGTTATTATTTGCTCTTATTTCTTTAATGTAAGCGTCAACTTTTGTACCACACAATTTATTCAACTTTTTAAAAGTTTCATTGTTTGGTTTATAAGCAAGTGTAATATGATTCCCAACAACAACATCCATTGTTGAAAATTTTTGTACGGTGTCACAGCTTTTTTTATCTAAAGCAACTGCAAAATATCCGTTATTCATTACTTGCTCACAACCTCTCTCATATATTTTCTACTTTTTTTCTTGTAATCTTTGATTATAACCTGGCAATCTCTTGTTAACTTAATACAATATATAAAACCAGATAAAATCAATATATTTAAAACTAATAATATATCCATTATTTCCCCCTTGCCATTTCGTTTTCTAATTCTAACAAAGTATCAACATCTGACTCTTCTTTAGTGCCAAATAAAGCATTTTCTAAATCATCTAATGGTTTAACTTCAGGTTCTTCTAAAGGTAGTTCCATTTGTTTAGGTTCTTCTACTAATTTATATTTACCTAAAGGATTTAAAGCTTCTGCAACTTCTTCCTGTGTTCTTAATTGAAATAACATATCTTTAGCGTTATCTAATTTACCATCGTCAATATTATCAACTATTGAATTAATAACATCAACTTTATTTGTAAATCCATTTATATCTATTTTATCGTTCATAGTGTTCCTCCTTTTACCATTGAAAAATATTAGCCATTAATATTAATATTAAAAAAGCTGGTGTTACTATACTTAATGGCCAAAAGTCTAGTAAATCTTTCCAACCTAATTTTTCTAATTTTTTTTGTTTCTTTATACTTCTTTTAATTTCCATAACTAAATCGTGTACAGGTTCTCCTTTTTGATGTTGTTGAAAATCTAAACTTTTCAACATCATAACTTGATTGTATGCTGATTGTATAGTTTTCTTTTTTAGTTCAACATTAATTGTTTTCATTAAAATGGTATATCCAATACATCTTTTTCTTTTTCGTCTTGTTCTTTTTTTAGTGATAGTCCAACAGCGACAGCATTGTCAACTGCGGATACAACTTCACCGTCTTCATTAATTATATCTTTTTCATCAACGTATGTATCTAACTCAACATCACCGTTTTCTTTAGCATTTTCTAAGCCGTCATATTCATCATAAACAACTTTAGCAATATATTCAGTATTACCTGACTCTGTATAATTGGCGTCTACCATATAGGTTTCAACTCCATTCTTTTCATCAGCAATTTCTTTATTGATTTTACCGTAATCAATTCCACAATCTGAAAATTTCTTATCAGCTTCATCTTGGTTTTTTGCCAAAACATCTTGCTCAACGCATAATGTATAGTAAGTTTTTTTTCTATAAAGATTCTTACCTAAATCTTCTTTATTAACATAAATGTCTGATATTTGACTCATAGTGTTTTTCCTCCATTTTTATATTTGTTTGTTAATTCTGTATTATAATCTTTTTTAAAAAATTGTCTTCCGTTAAATAACTGTCCATAGTCATTATATAAAGTCATATAGTCCTCTTCTGTTGAATCTAACTCAAACTGGTCTCCGTAAGTCCAATAATATTCATCTCCGAATACTATTTTTAATTCTGTATTACCTGTAAAATTATCAGCTGTTTCTTTAAAATTTTTATCAAAATAAGCTTTCATTTCAGGAAATTTATCTTCTAATTTTTTCTTATTAACTAATGATATATTCATATTTCTATAAACAGTATTCCAATTATAAAATGTTGGTTCTGTAATAGATTCATCATCTGTATATTCTCTACCATATACAAGATTCATAGTATTTTTAGATTTTTCTTTTAATTTTATAGTGTCTTTTGTCATAATCTACTGCTACGCTATCAGAAAAAAGCGTAATTGTCAATAAGAAAATGGAGAAAAAAACGTTGATTTTACTAGGTTTTTAAGGAAAAATGTTCTTATTTTGTTCTATTTTGCCGTAGGATACGTGAAATTTCTATATCTTTTAGGTTGTTCTCTACATAACGACTCATATTCATCTTTTAATAATAACCCTAAATCAGCACATTTTTGCATATCCTCCGTTGCATAGCCGTCTATATAACGGTATCCTCTTGCGATTGCACTAGATACCCTTTGATTTCCTCTACTGATACACCAAATAAACCCTTGTTTATCTACCTTTTTAAGGCTTCTATCTCTAAAGGGAATATTGCCGATCCGTGATCCTGCCCATTCTTTCTCGGTCATTTTACATACAACTATAGGGTTATACATAAGGCCTTTTTCTTCCACATCTGGGATTCTAAAATCTGGTCTGTCTAAATGAGTTAATTTTGAAATTTCAAAAACTTCAATAGTACAAGTATGACCTCTATGGTTTGGAAAGTATCTAACCTCTCGTCTCCATTTCGCCTGTAAATATTTTGAAGGGTCTATAGTATGAATATCCACTATCGCCATATATCTTTAATCCACTCACCACTCTCATACTTCATAGCATAGTCTGGATTAGGGTGTCCGTGAAACACACAAATTTTAGCGTTCTTCTTTTTAGGGTGTTCTTTAGGTTTATACTTTTCATATTTTTTAGGCTTACCTCTATCAGGCCATTTAAAAGAATACGTCCAATCATCTGGTAAAAATTGTGTTTGCTTATGTCTAAACATCAAATCAGTTACCATATTTTGGTCTCCGTGTAGAGTATCAATATTCTTTCTATCTTTCATATATGATTCAAATAAATGTGAATGATGTTTTAAATTATATCTTAAAACGCTTGTATTGATTGTAGTAGTAGGTTGACCAAAATCTCTTATAACGCAAAAATCATCTTCTCGGTATTGTTTAAAAAAATCATCTAAACTATCTAATATAACTACATCTAAATCCAAATATAGTATATTACCTTTTATACCTATTTCAGGATTATATAGATGTATTTTATTCCACCAAGTCTTTAATTTAGGTTCTGGTAATTTTATAGTTTTAATTGATGGATTAAATGGTTGTTCTTCGTTATCTGTTAAACAATAAAAATCAAAAGGTATGTGTATATTTTTTTTACACATTTTATAAAGTATATTAGGATACTTTATATCATATTTGTCGCCCCAAAAAACACAAATAACATTATTTTCTGGCGTCATATTGTTCCTTTAACGTTCTATATGCCGTACCATTTTCTATTTCTGTTATTGTAAATTGATGTTCAACTATCCATTTCATCCATTCTTCTACAGTTTTTCTTCCTGGTTTTAAAGGTTTCTCTACAAACTTTGGTTCTCTACTTGACACAGGCCAAGCTACATTTTTTGCGTCTGCAATTACAGGAACATAATTTAATATTGCGTCAACTGAAGCAAGACTCATATTAGTAACTAAACAATGAGCGCCTTTTAAATCTTCTAATATATCTCTTCCCCACCACTCATTACCTGGTCTAGGTTTATTTCTTAACTTGATAGGTCTATCTGTATATTTTCTTAATTCTTCACCAACTTGTTTTATCCATTCTGATTGTGCCATACCATTTATATGCCACGTTACAGTTTCAGAAGAAGGACATAATAATATATGTTCAGTATTTGTTGTCCAACCATTAAATCTAACATTAATACCTTTGCGTTCTAATTCTCTTAATCTAATACCTTTACCAACTTTACCTTTTATACTATGAAGTCCACCTTTTACTATTCTAAAATATGTCTTATCATAATCATGGATTTTAGGTTCTGGATATCTAGTAATTTGTTGTGTTAAATACCCTACATCAACATACCAATATTCTTCCTTATTCTCAATACACTTTCTAATCTCACTAACATTTCTACCTGCTAGTCCCCAAAAAAAATGTATATTCTTATCTTCATCTTGCCAACCCTTTTTAATAGCAGGCCATATTTGATGAGATAAACACTTTTGCCAATCCATTGTATGTGTTATAATCATAAGTCTATTTTAGTTAAATCCTCATATATGTTAAACCATTCGTCTGAATAATCACAATCTTTATAATCTTTAAAATATGGACCACCTAAAGTAAAATGAACATTTTTGGCTTCTGGATTATAATCATATTCACCTACTAACCAATTCCACTCTAAAGGTAATGCTCCTATTTGATGGTCGTTATGCAACCATTTAAATTGATGTAATTCTAAACCACTTTTAGTATTTACATATTCAGGAGTTAATGTTCTACATTGTTTGTTATTAATTAGCATAAAAGATGACCAATTCTTTTTCTCAAATGTTTGGTTTACAGCACCTCTAAATTTGATACTTGTTTTTGGTTCGTAATTATGTTGACAACACATTACAGCATATTTTTCTTCGGCTAATTTAAACACTTCGTTTATATCACTTCTAACCATCATATCACAATCCATAAATAAAGACCATCCTTTATAATCATTTAAATGTGGAACTAGAAATCTGCTAAATGCAAATTCTGTAGATTGATTTTTCTGTTTCTTTCTTTTAAATAAAGTATTTTTTAAACCACTTAAAGCTATTGGTATGATAGATACTGGCTTGCTTGCATATTTTCTAATACTCTCAGCCAGAACATAATAGGCAATCTTTTCACCTTCATCATATCCAATAAAAACCTTATTCATATGTACCGATTATATCACTTTCTTTCATTATAGTATATTCTACTTGATTAACTTTTATTTCACTACCTGCATATCTACCAAATAAAACTTTGTCACCAACTTTAACATCCATTGGAATTCTTTTTCCATCCTCAGTTCTTGCTCCTTTACCTACAGCAACAACTGTACCTTCTTGTGGTTTTTCTTTGGCTACATCAGCAATTATAATTCCACCTTTAGTTGTTTCTTCTACATCCATTGATTTAATTAATACCCTATTATGCAAAGGTTCAAAATCTAATGCCTTTTTCTTCATAAAATTTACCTACTCTATATCTGTTCTAACAATATGTTTTCTTAATGCTCTAACCAATTCTTCAATTTTGTCAATACAAGCAATCAAATCTTTATTAGTAATATAATTTGATTTTTCTTTTAACTTATCATATTCTTTAATTGAGATTTGCACCATAGGAGAGAAATCTTTATTACCTTCACTCTCATATGTTGCTTGATGTGCTTCATCTTGTGGTTGACCATTTGGATTTATTTCACCTACACTAAAAGGTTTAAAATCATCATTTCTTTCAGATCCGTCTTCATTATAGTCTGCCATTTTATTTTCCTTCCTTTTTATATTCTAGCCTCTGGGCTTTTTCCTTTTATTTTTCTTTGACCTTTTGTATGGTCATATATTGATCCTAATACTGACCTTGATTGTACGTGGCCAACTTTATTATCACCAATATTATAATTCTTAACTCCTCTTTTTTCAAATCTTTTTCTAACTACGTCCCAAATATATGAATCGTGTTGTTCTTTTTCATTATATATTAAATCATTATTATACATATCCTGCATTTCTTTAGCAAACTCTATTGTTAAAGGGTGCATTAAATTAAAATATAAAAAACCACACTCACTATAATTTGGTCTTCCTAAATAAGTCATCATACAATCATCCCTATGTATATATTTCTTTATCCAATCCTCATCAATAGGTTTATAGAATACACTATCAGCGTCTATGCAAATTAAGCCATCAACATCCTCGGTCATAATAGAATGTGTATAAGAATAAACTTTGTAGCAAAATCTTACACCGTCTTTTAAAAAATCATTTGTTTTTTCTTCGTAACTTGTATATTTGTATCTGTCCTTATTTCTATCTACAAATGCTTTACATCTAGGTATCTTATCAAATAAATCTTCATCTTCATTATATACTTTTAATTCAAAAGGCCAATTATAAGTCTTTTCAAACCTATGGGCATAAACTTTATATAAACTATTATTCCAGGTCGTTATTGTCTTTATTATCATCTAATTTATAATGTTTTAAGCTAGTAAGGTCTATATGAGTTTCAACAGAAGTATTGGAAGCAACTCCGTCAGATAAAACTTGAGGTCCTGTTGTAATTATCTTATCATAATTATCATAATAACTATAATCAGGATTTAAACTTTCAAATAATCCATCTTCTATTCTTTGTGTTTTTTTACCTTTATCCCAATCTCTTTTTATATTATGTTTATGTACAAATATTACTTCCGACTTAATCCAATGGTCTATTATATAACCCCATTGATACAATAAATGTTTTAATGTAACAAAGTGAGAATAACCAATTTTACCTGGTTTATTTTCCACAACTATTATTGGTCTGTTTATTTGAATGGTTCTTTGGGCACCGTGTACTATAGGTAATTCATGGCCTTCACAATCTATTTTTATATAATCAACTCCTTGAAATTTAAATGAGTCCAATGTTTTACGCTCTACCATTTCAAAATGACCACCAGAAGTCTTTTCGTGTTTATCTACAGAAATTCTACTATTTCCTGTATTATTTTTATCTATTAACATCTTAACTGTCCCTTGCTCTGATCCTAAAGCGTATGGGTGTATAGCATAAATATCAACTGGTATTTTATTATCTTTTAAATTATTGCTTAAGCAATCTCTAAATATTTCAACAGGTTCAAAACATTCTACTTTTGAAAAATAGTTACAAAGGTCAACTGACCATAACCCAACGTGAGCTCCAATATCTATTGCCCTTCTACTCCTAGATATATACTTGGTTGCTAAATGAAGTGAATAATCTCTTTGTTGTGTTTGATAATCAAAGCCTCTATTTAACCAATTAGGTGTATCAACTGCTTTAGTTAAATGTTCCTCACTATTTGGAAACCACCAATTTCGTACTTTTTTCATTTTACTAAACATAATCTTTTAATATAATCGCTTCACTTAATATTTTATTTCTTGGTCTATTCAAGTAAAGTTTATAACCTTTCTCTTTAAATTCTTTTAATAAATTTTCATATCTTAAAATACTTTCTTCATTATCAATAAGTTTAACTTCAAATTCAATTAAAAAAGCTTTAAAATCTATATTGTTATCTAATATCTCTCTACATATTTCATACCATACACCTTCAATATCTGCTTTAATAATATCTACTTTTGGCATATGTTCAGCCATAATATTAGTTAAATTATCAGCATCCACTTCTATATAAGCGTCACCTCCTAATTGTGGTAATGGTAATAAAGAATAACATTTACTTAAATCATTTTTATTAAAATAAAATTTCATCTTACCTTTTTTATCCATATAAGCAACATTATGAAACGTCATCTTTTCTTTATGTCTAAAATCAGTTTCAAATAATGTAACACTATCAGGTGTAGGATCAAAACAATGTATATTTAAATTTGGATTTAAATCACACATCGCTTGTTCCCAACCTACATCTCTATGGACACCAAATGATAAAACATTTGTACTTTCTTGTACTATTTCTTTTGGCAACCAATAATTTTTAAATTGTTGAAATTCGTGTGGCTTTAAATATTCAGCTTCAATTGATTTCATTTTTTTGTATAAATCGTGTTCTTTCATTTTTTACCTCGTTAATATGATATCCAAAGGATTAGGTAATTTCATTTTTTTAACTACCTTATAACCAATAGATAACAAATAATTTAATGCGTCATTTTTAATACCTTTTTTCCATAACTCTTGCGAACCATTTTCTTCTATCACAATTAATGGATTACAGCGTTCAATTGTATTTATGGCACCTTTTAAAACCTTTAATTCGTGTCCTTCTACATCTACTTTTATATAATCAACATCTAATAAATGGTAATCATCTAACTTTTTTTGTTGTACTACTAATTTACCGTCCTCAACTATAACACCAGCATTTGCTTTAACTTTTATATCTTTATCGCCTAATGCTATTTGATGATATATTAATTTTTTACTTTCAATTGTCATACTTGGTCTATAATCAAACGCATAAATTTTTTTAAAATCAATAAGAAGTGGTATAGTATATTCACCTCTTCTACAACCTACATCAACAGCTGTCCTATAATTATGTATAAAAGGTTTAGAAGCATTATAAGTTTCTAAACACCAATCAAAATTACTGTACTGGTCAATCATAATCCTTATACTAATATCATTAATATTATACAAATTAATACTGCGACTATTATCCAAGGCATACCATCTATAAGTAATTCTTTAATAAATTCCCACATCATATTGCTTTCCAATCTGTTTCAAACGTAACATAGTTTATTTGTATTCCTCTTCGTTCAACTTGTATTTCTTTTCCTTTTTCCATTCCATGCCATTTATTAGGACCTGAAAATATGTATCCAAAGTTATGATAAAAAGGAACAGTATGCACTAACTCTAATTGTTCATTATATAAATCAGTACCTAATGTTAAATCTTCTGCTGTATCATTAATATAAATTAAACTTGATATTAATTTTTCTGGTATATCACAATGAGGCTTTAACCAAAATCCTTGAGTATCATTTAATACTTCTAATCTAACATATGAACCTTCAAAATTATCTTTTCTTCCTATTAATTTTGCTATTCCTTCTCTAACAGGTTTCCTTCTCATCTCATCTATAAATTCTCTTAACGCAGGATATCTATGAGCATTTTCTTTAGTTACAAATTCTCTAAATTTATGATTTTGTTTTTCAACTCCTTCTTTGTAACCAGACCTTGTTCCATCAAAAATATGTTCCGTTTTATCTATATCAGCATTTTTTATTTCTTCAATTTGTATATCAGTTAAACAATCCCCAAAGGTATAATAATCCCAAGGTTCTTTATTTAATTTTGCTCTTAATATACTAGAATGTAACTTACTCATATTAATAAATTTCCGTGGTAATAACCCAACCCTATAGCAATTAATATTACTATTATCCAAAAGTATATAAACAGTTTAAGCATTTAAATATTTATCCATTGTTTGAACCCTTTAAACCACTCTCTATATGCCTGTTGATTTGGATGTGAATCATCATCAGCAACCATTAACTCTGGTTTTTTTAATACTTCTTCCCACATATTATTATTTGGTTTGTAATAATATGTTAATGAAATTGTATCTTTTAATTTTTTTACTTCCCAATTTGTACTTTGTTTTGACATAGCAGATTCAACTGCGTTGTAAATATAATAAGGCATATTCATTTCTTTTAATCTTGCTTGTATTAAAACTATATTTTTAAAAACATGGTAGGATTGTTGTTCTTCCATATCAATATTTTCTAATTGTGCTAAATGCCATCTATTTGTACAAAACATATCTTTAGGTATTTCTGGTCCTTTACTAAAAGCTAATCTTCTTGTTTCTGTTGCGTCTGGATTATCAGTACCTTGTAATTTTGATACTAGTCTTTTAATAATACCATCATCAAACGTCTTATCTAATTTGTGTGGGTTTCTTTCTTTATTTTGTCTTCGTTCTTTAGTAGAGGCAACTTGAAATCTATTTGAATGTGGTACACCTATTAATACAACACCGTCCTTAAATTCGTGTGTATATAATCTTTTTAAAACAGTATCTATACCTGCTCCAGGACTTGCATAATTAACTTCTTTTAAATTTAAATATTCTGCTACAAGCGTACCAGGCGAAACGTGAGTATTGCTTATATGATTCTTTCTATCTGCACAATTACCAAATGCAAAACTACAGCCCATATTATATAAGTATTTCATTAATAAACTGATACTCCATATTTAGCTTCAAAAGCATTTGCGTCTTTTCTATTATTAACAATAGGTTGACCTTTAATATTTAAAGATGTATTTAATAACATAGGACATCCTGTTCTATCTTTCCAAGTTTTTAATAAATTATAAAACCCTGGATTATCTTTTTCTGAAACTGTTTGTACTCTACTTGTATTATCTATATGTACAATAGCAGGAAAATCTTTTGGATATTTACATTTTGCTATAAACTGCATATATGGACTTTTTTCTACTGGCATAATAAAATATTCTTTTGCGTCTTCTTCTAATATAGCAGGTGCAAAAGGTCTAAACATTTGTCTTTTCTTAATTTGATTTACTAAATCTTTTATATCATCTCCTCTTGGATCTGCTAATAAACTTCTATTACCTAATGCTCTAGGTCCATATTCTGCTCTACCATTTGCAACACCTACTATTTGATTATTTTGTAATTCATTAATTAAACTATCTATTGGATATTCTCCTTCTATGTTATGTCCTAAAAAAGGTCCTTCCCAATCTAAATGTTGTTGATTTACAGCTGCAATACAACCTAATGCTGAACCTGAATCACCTGGGTTTGGCATAATCCATATATTATTTTTTGGATATTTTAATGCAGCTACTGAATTAGCAATACAATTCAAAGCACATCCACCACTTATAATAAGGTTTGGTTTTAGTTTAAAACACTCATCAACTAATTCCATAAATTTTTGTTCATAAGTTTTTTGTACAGCCAATGCAATATCTTCATTTTTATAATTAGACAATTCATTACCAAAACCTTTATGGTTATTTCGTTTCAATAAATAATCTGCATTAATTAAACCTGGTTGACCAAAAGCAGACATTCCCATTGTAATATATTCTTCCTCGTTAGGTTTAAGACCTATTTTATCTGTAGCTGCTGAATAAAACAATCCTAATGAATAAGGATATTTCCAAACTTTTCTTTTATTCATATTATCACTTATAGTCATTGTTTCCCACTCACCTATTGCGTCAATAGTAAGAACCATACTATCTTTAAAAGGTGCTGTATAATATCCTGCAGCTGCGTGTGATTTATGATGTTCAACATATTCATCTATTTCTATATTAAATCGTTTTAAATAAACTGATGGTAATTCTTCATAATCAAATGCATATCTAAACTGTCCTGCTCTTAATTGTCTTAACTTTTTTAACCAAGGTCTTTCATAATAAACAACTTTGTCAAAAGGTCCATATGTTTTTGCTTCACTTACTATTGCTGAATTTAAAAATTGGTCATTTTTTATTTTAGAATATCGCTCAGAATGAGCAGCCCACAATATTTTATTATTATCAACTACTGCCATAGCAGCGTCATGGTTTAAACAATTTATGCCTAAATATCTCATTAACTAAATGCTCCAAAAAAATTTATATGATTATAGGTCATATAAACTACAAAGCATACATAAAGCAATAAACACACATATAATAATAACATATATTTCATTTATATAAAAATGGATCCTTTTTATCATATTTTCTTTTTTTAAAAAAATTCTTAATCCAATTAATCAACTTTCTTACCATAGTACACCTCCTATAATAAAACCTACTATAAACCAAATAATCTCTTGTCTATAGTACAAAGACCAAACTTTAAATCTGTCTTTTAAATTATTCATTTATATTACTCCTTTTCATTGTAAATTTCTGAATTTATATATTCATATGCTAATCCACTCAACATTTCATTGTACGTAAATTGTGAACCAACTAATGACCATAACCAGTGTTCTCTATTAGGTGTGATTGGTTTTTCTATCATACTTAATTTATCTAATTTTAAACTTACAGGTGCTGCTGGAGAATGTTCACTTGTAAAACAAGGTATACCTTTTACTATAGCTTCTGAAGCACACATTGAATGCCAACTTACCATTGCCCAACAATCTTTTAAATCTTCACTTAATGGTCTTTTCTCTTTTTCGCCCCAATCTTTATTCTCCATATATTTTGGTCGCACTAATATTTTTCTATCTGTATATGTCTTTAATTCACTCACTATATCTTTTGTCCACGTATGTCTATCAATACCATACCATCTTGCTGTATGATAACTAGGTGGAATAACTAATATATGATTCCCTTTAGTTCTCCAATCTCTTAATGTGATTTGTTCCTGTGCTTTTCTGTTTATTAAATGATTATATATTTTTTTAAATCTAACTTCGTGCTTAGAGTCAAAACTTATATAATTTTTTTGTACATCATTTTTACAAATTCTATACCAACTATCCATAAAATCTGGATGATTTGCATAGCCTGAATAAAAAAAATAAGGTTGGTCAAAATAATAAAATGGAATTTTCATAAATTTACAAATATCATATACTTCATTTGTATTACGAATTATACCTTGAAAGGCTACTTCTATATCATCTGGCATTAAACCATCCCAATCAGGCCATTGGTTTCTATAATATTTCTCTCCTTCAGGTAGTTCCTTTGTTTCATAAAATTTACTTGCATAATGCTTAGTAAAAGCTCTTAAATATCTATCAGATGACAATTTAGTTTGAAATATGTAAATCATAGTTTTGCCGTCTTTAACCGACCAAAAAGCTCTCCGCGCTTGGAACGGCATATTATGGTTGGATCAAATTGAGTTTTATACATCTTCTCCTAGTTTATCTAATTCTATACCTATTAATTCATCTGGTTTACCTTTGGGATAATCAGGCCATACTTGAAATTCCTCTCCAGTAGTATCATTTTTACAACCTGCAACTAACCAATCCCATTTAAACTCACCATCTATAACAAACTCGTTCATTACTTCATATCTTCCATCAGGCAATTGTTTAAGTAATTCTTCTTTACACTCTTCCATTGTTGGATACCAACCTTGCATTTGAAAAGTTTGTTGTGTTTCTATTGGACTATGCCCAATTAAATATGCTAATATTAATATTTTAAATGGTCCCATAATCTTCATACACCTTATTAATTACACTATTTGCTCTAACAAAACTTGCACATTTAGGAATGTCTTTTAATCGTCTTGCACCTATATATGTACAACTTGACCTAACACCACCTAATATATCTTCTATTGTTTCTTTAACTGGTCCTCTATCTGGTAATATTATTGCTCGTCCTTCATTACCCCTATAACCATCTTTTCTTTTACCGTGTACTTCTCTTGCTCTATCGGAACTCATACCATAAAATTCTCTTTTACCATCTTTCACTTCTACCTCACTTTCATTATGTCCTGCTAACATTCCTCCTAACATTACAAAATGAGCACCACCACCTAATGCTTTTGCAATATCTCCTGGCATTGTACAACCACCATCTGCCATTATGTGTCCACCAACTCCATTAGCTGCGTCTGCACATTCCATTACAGCACTAAATTGTGGTACACCCACACCTGCCATTGTTCTTGTTGTACATACACTACCTGGTCCAATTCCTACTTTTACTATATCTGCACCTTGTATAATTAATTCTTCTGTCATTTCTGCGGTCACTACATTACCTGCAATAATAGTTTTGTCTGGATATTCTTCTCTAACTTTTGCTATAAAATCTGAAAAGTTAGTATGATATCCATTTGCAACATCTATCGTAATAAATTTAACATCTGGATAACTCTTTAACACTTCCTGCATTGTTGTATAATCTTCAGCGTTATCTTGCCATAACTTACCTGTACCTGTACATACTGATAGATACTTTAATTTAATACCTTCACCTACTGCTTTTTTCCATTGTTCTATTGTTGTTGTCTTTGTAATAGTAGTCATCATTTTATATTCTTGTAAGACTTTTGCCATACTAAATGTTCCAACACCATCCATATTGGATGCTACTATTGGACAACACTCATATGTTTCACCTGAATTTCTAAATGTAAATGACCTAATCATTTCTACATCACGCCTACTTGATAACGTTGAGCGTTTAGGTTTCAATAAAACATCTTCGTAATTTAATTTTAATTCTGTATCTAATCTCATTATGGATGCTCATATAACATTTTATTATGTTCTTTCAATTCTTTATTTTTTTTCTTTAATTTTTCATTTTGTTTTTCTAGGTCATCAATACGTCTAGTTAAATCTAAAGGACCTCTATCATCTTTTATTTTTCCTTTATGTCTTTCTTTAACTATTGTAGCAAAACCTGTACTTGTCATAGTTAGTTTCATTTCTTTTTCCCCTTTAATATTCTACCATAATTTGGCCATCCAAATTTATCAGGTGACTCATCTACATATCTCCAACGAATAACACCTGTACTAGGATTTCTTTCATATATTTTAGGTCGTTCTAGTTTATTTTTCTTTGCCATTTTTAATTATCTCCTTTTAAAGACATAGTATTGTCTTTTACCACTCGTTCTAGCATTACCACTTTTATATTCAAATCCAAATCTATCTCTAAAAGCTTTTAACATTTTATCTACGTGAGATTGATTTAAAGGACGTGATTCTAATTTTTGTGTTTCATAAATCATTATACCTCCAGGCTTAACTAAATTATAATGTCCTAATGCTATTTCATCTTCATTTAATTTATCAACATCTCTAACTTGTATAGTCATAGCAAATGAAAAAACTACATCAAATATATTTTCATTTTCTGCTATAAAATCTTTAAATCCTTTTTTAACCCATTTCATATTGTCAGGTAATTTTGGGGACTCTACAAATGGTTCTACAGCTGTAATATGTTTAAAATCATTTTGAAGTTCTACACCAAACTCACCATGATTAGCACCTAAATCTAAAAGTGTTTTATTTGTGCCTGCATATTGTCTTAAATCTAAATTATCAATTCGCCACTTAGCACTATTACCTTCATTTGATTTTTGATAATTGTTCCATTCATTTTTTACCATATCGTTTGCCTTCTTTAGTTCTTCTTCATATTTATTTCTATTTCTTTTAGTCATTAATATACCATTGACTAATAATATTTTCATTCTGTTTTCAAATATACTAGGGTCCCAAGACTCTCTAATATGTTTATAAAATCTATCTTCATATTCATATTTACTATTTTCTGGTAATGCATATTCAAAATCTATTATTTTTATAATGTCATCATGGAGCATAATATTTTTAGATTGTAAATTATAACCATATAATTTTATATCTGCTTCTTCTAAAGCTTCTGATATTTCCCAGACTTGTGGAAGTAATTTAGTTCTAGGTTTTTTATCATATGGAAATTGCTCACCACAATAACTCATTTTAATTTCTAATTTATTATCATCATAACTTGTCATTTGAGGAAAATGTATATTACCTTCTAATCTTTCTAAACACTCTTTCTCTCTTTGATAACATTGAGTAGCTGAACCTCTATAACCTTTTTCTTCCTTCCAACTATCTCTAATAAATCTTTTAAGAACTTGACCTTTATGTACCAAAGCAGTATCTATATAAACTTTACTTACTTTTCCTATTAAAGATTTTTTCATTAAAATAATTTACCTAACAATTTAAGTCCATACAATATACCTATAACAGAAAGAGCACCTGTTATACCTTGGTCTATAAATGCAAGTATTGAACCAACAATTAATAACGCATAGAACACATAAGTTTTCCAGTTCCAAACATAATAGAACCAACCGTGGTCTTTCTTTGTAGGTCCAAAATCTAATTTAGGTTTTTTCATTATTGTTCTCCATAATCTGTTAGATACTTCCAACTTATAGGAAAATGGTCTTTTACATTACCAGAAATTTCTTGCGCTACTACCCTTGTTTCTGCTTGAGCGTCATCTTGTATTCTTAAATTACACACTCTAGCAAACGCATATAAAGTTCCTGACCAATACCATTCTGTCATCATACATTGAGGTAATACCATACGAGCCATTTCTGGTGCAATACCTTCCTCAATCATATCATTATAAGTTTCTTTTGCAACCTTAACCATATGTGTAATATCATATTCTATTTCCTCTTTACTTGAGCCTTGTTTTTTATTTTCTGCTCTTTTACGCCACATAAAAGGAATATAAAACTCTGGTTTAGAATCTACATATCTCCTACTAACTTCATTCCATACTAAACCAACTTGATGTTTAACTAATTGTCTTGCTACAAATACTGGTGCTTTAATTCTAAATTGTAAATGACCATGAGCAAATGGAGACCAATGATTATGTTTTGCTAAATATTTAATTAACTTTTCATCACTTTCATCCCAAGCAAATTTTCTTTTTGAAAATGATACTCTAGCTGCATTGACAACTGTTAAATCATTACCCATTTTATTAACTAATTCAACTTCCATAACCTGCCTTTGCAACGTAATAAGAGTCAACTATATCTGTAACTGGATTGTTTAATTTTGTTTGGTCAAATTCTTTCATTAAATCAATACCTGTATCTTTGACAAATTGCTCATACATTTTTAGTTTATCAGCGTTACCTTTGCCTGTTGCTTTTTTCTTTACAACTCCTGGGACTATCACTTCAAATTTTAGTTTCTTTTTATAAAGTTTGTATTTTAATATGCCCATATTTTCTGCTAAATTAAATACAAGACCTTTACTTCCATAACTATATCCTTCTATAAAAATATTATCATTAGTATTAGGAATATGAGCAATCGTCCAATTGGAAATCTGGTCGTGTCGCTCTGTCTGGGAGGTATAGGGTAAATGTAATCTGCCATAAATTTTTCCTTTCAAATAATCACCTTCATATTTTTTTACACTTGTTGCATAATGTATAGTACAGTTCTTCCAGGACCACTTGTCGCCTTTATGAACACAAATAGCAGGACTAGTTAAACTATAATCAATTCCAATTATTATCTTCGTCATCTACATCACCATTACTAAAAAACACAGCCTCTTCCTCTTTTACTCCTGATTCACCACCACAGAATGGACAAGTGTCTGGTTCAATTTCTGATTCCCATTTGACCCAGTATTCTTCCTCACAATGAGGACAATTAAATTTTGTGCTCTTAGCCATTAAAGTTTAAAAGTTTTAAATTGATCCTTCTTAACATCTTGTTTAATTCCACCTACTACATAACTTTCTATTTCAGTTTCTTGTGGAGCATTTTGTAATGAGCGACTGTTCAACCAATGGTCTGTCCAAGGTAAAGGATTTATACTTATAGATTGTTCGTACTTAGGTTCTAAACCTATTGTTCTCATTCTTCTATTAGCAATATACTCAACATAATTATGTAATAATTTTTCTGATAATCCTATCATTGATCCAGTAGAAAATAAATAACTTGCCCAACGTTTTTCTTCTTGTACAGCCTCATCATATAATTTATAAACTTCTTTTTCTGTATCTTTTATAACTTTACTCATTACTCTATCTTTTTCAGGACCTCTATAGTTATTAATAATTCTTTGTGATACTGCTAAATGTTGACTTTCATCTCTAGCAATCAATGATAATATTTTTGCACTACCTTCCATTAATTTAAGTTCACCAAAAGCAAATGAACAAGCAAATGATACATAGAATCTTAAACCTTCTAATATATTAACTGTAATTAATGCCAAATATAATTTTTTCTTTAACTCATACTCATCAACTTTATCTGGATTTAATTTATACTTATATCCTAATTCTATTAACTCATCATACTTTTCAGTTACCGATTTAGCTCTATTCTGTATCTTTTCATCCTCAGTAATAGTATCAAAAACTTCTGCAGGATTTGAATATAAGTTTTTAATAATGTATGTATAACTTCTACTATGAATTGTCTCCATAAAATCCCATGTCACTATACAACCTTCTAATTCAGGTAAAGAAACAAAAGGTAAAAATGCTAGACAAGGACCTCTACCTTGTACACTATCAAGCATTGTTTGATATTTTAAATTAGATGTAAAGATAAACTTTTGACTGGCAGACAGTTCATTATAATCATTTCTATCTTTTTGTAAAGATACTTCTTCTGGTCTCCAAAAATATCCTAATTGTTGTTGTACTAATTTATCAAATAAAGGATATTTAAAGGTATCATATCTTTGTACTGCTAAATCAGGACCAAAAAACATTGGTTGATTTGTACTATCTATTCCTTTTGTTTTATTAAATACAGTTTTCATCTTTTCTTTTCCTCATAAAAATAATCATCTGTATCTCCAAATGCCCATTTTGATTCTTGTTCAGAATGAAAATATCTGGTTGATACTTTAAAATCAGGTCTCTTTAATTCTGCAGGATTCAAGGATTGTTCGTACCAAAGCATTCTATTATTTGGTTGAGCAAAGAATTGCCCATTATCAAGTTTACCAAAATTGAATTGTTTATGTTCATCTGGTACTTCAGAAACTCCACTATTTATTAAATTTGGATCACTATGGCAACTATCAATAGTAAATAAATATTCACCTTTCATTTTCTTTCCACCTGTCATCCATACCTGTACATCACAATTTTTTAAAAGTTTTTTAGTCCAAATATGTATATCATAACTATAAGCATCCCATAAACATAACTCACTTAAAGTTAATTGTTCTTCTTGTTTAATATCTTTCTTCCAAACAAATGCTGTTATAGGAAGTTTATCAAAACAAGCTCCATATTCAGGAAAATAAGCTTCAAATAATAAGGCTCTACCTTGTATAGATTTAACTGCTATTAATACACAAGCTTCAAACTCTCCATGACCATCATTTAAATCTCTTAAATATTCTCTCTTAACCCAACACTTCATATAAGGTATATTTGCTATAAAGTTCATCTATATTTCACACGAGTCACAACTCTCGTCCTCCTCTTTTACTTCATCTGTCCACGCTATAGGGTGTACAGGCTCCTCATATTCTTTCTTACTATCATATGTATTCTGATAATAACTTGTCTTCCATCCTAATTTATATGTTGTTAATAAATCCTGTGCCATAACAGATAACGGTACTTGTCCTTCATCATAATGTTCAGGATTATATGACCAGTTACCTGATATTCCTTGGTCAAAATATTTTTGCATAACTGCAACAACATTTATATAACCTTCATTTGATTTCATATCCCATAATAATGTATAAAAGTTTTTCAATTTATTATACTCTGGTACAATTTGTTTTAAAGGTCCTTTTTTAGATTTTTTAACAGACAAATAATCTCTTGGTGGTTCAATACCATTTGTTTCATTTGATACAACCGATGAAGATTCAGATGGCATTTGTGCTGATAATGTACTATGTCTTAATCCATATTTCTTTATATCTTTTCTTAATGCGTTCCAATCGTAACTTAATTCTCTACTAACTATTTCATCAACTTCTTTTTTATATGTATCAATAGGTAAAATTCCTTCAGCATATTTTGTTCTATCAAACAATTCACATTTACCTTTTTCTTTTGCTAAATCAACACTTGCTTTTAATAAGTAATATTGGAATGCTTCTGTTAATTTATCTACTTGTCTCCAAGCTAATTTCTGTTCATAATTATATCCTTTTCTAGCAAGGTAATGAGCTAAACCAATATAACCTACACCTAAACTACGTCTTGCTTTTGTAGAAATTTCTGCTGCTTTAATAGGATATTTCTGATGGTCAATAACTTCATCTAAAGCTCGTACTGCTAAATCACATAAAGATTCTAATTCATCCCTTCTGTTTATTTTACCTACATTAATAGCAGATAAAATACATAAAGCTATTTCACCATCACCATCAATGTGTTGTAATGGTTCGGTTGGGAGTGTAATTTCTTGGCATAGATTTGACATAGTAATTTTATCTTTAAAAGAGGAGTGGTCATTACAATGGTCTATATTCATAATGTAAATACGTCCTGTTTCTGCTCTCTCTTTTAATATACTCATAAACAAATCTTGAGCTTTAACTTTCTTTTTCTGTACTGACCTTTTTAATTCTGCCTTTTCATAGAGTTCATCAAATTGTTTTGTACCCCACGCTTCATATAATTCTGGTACTTCGTGTGGTGAAAATAAAGTTATATCTTCATCTTTAATAAACCTTTCATAGAATAGTTTTGATAACTGTATAGAGTAGTCTAATTTTCTTACTCGGTTGTCTTCGGTACCCTTGTTATTTTTGAGTACAATAATATCTTCAATTTCTTTGTGCCAAATCGGGAAATGAACCGTAGCAGAACCACCCCTAACACCGTTTTGAGTACAGCACTTGACTGTTGCTTCAAATTTTTTAAGGAATGGAATAACTCCTGTATGTTGGACCTCACCACCTCTAATCCTTGAGTTAATACCACGGATTCTGCCAGCGTTGATCCCAATTCCAGCCCTTTGAGCAATATAACGCCCAATGGCCATATCACTAGAAAATATGCTAGGTAAAGTGTCATCAATATCAACCAGAACACAACTAGCATACTGGCGCATAGGAGTCCTGACACCAGCCATAACGGGAGTAGGTATATTAATTTTAAATGTTGAAATAGCGTCATAATACTTTTTAACATAAGTCATCCTTTTGTTCTTTGGATAGTTTGAAAATAAAACAGCAGCAATCATCATATACATAAACTGTGGTGTTTCATATATAATGCCTGTTGACCTGTCTTGTACTAGGTACTTATCTATTACTTGTCTTAATCCTGCATAAGTAAAATCATAATCTCGGTCGTGCTTTAACCAATATTCCATTCTATCAAATTCTGATTTATTATATAAAGACAAAATGTTTTTATCATAATGTCCTTTATCAATAACTAATTTAATATGTTCATAAAAATGTGGGTGGTCCCATAATTTGTGAAATATTTGTTTTCTTAAACTGAATAAAAGTAAGCGTGAAGCAACGTAAGTATAATTTGGAGTGTCTAACGAAATTAAATCTGAAGCTGACTTAATCATTATTTGTTGAATTTCTTCCGTAGAAATTCCATCATAAAATTGTAAGCCACTATTCATCTCAACCTGAGATGATGATACACCTGTTATATCTTCACAAGCATACTCAACCATGGCATGGATTTTTTCAATATCTAATTTTTCTAAACCACGACCGTTTCTTTTTTTGACATTAATAGACTCGTTATTAGACACCATGTTACCTCCTGCTTAACAACGTTTATAAGAATTAATTTGAGTTAGTGCTGATAGACCTGAATAGGTATTATCTAATATGATTTGTTGTATTTGAGATTTTGTTTTACCTTTTATTATCATTTCGTTAATATCTTTTTCTGTTATGTTATCTGGCCAAATTACTATACTATAATCTTTATCTATCACTTTATACATCCTATCAATAATTTGTTTATTTCTAGGCTCATTATCAAAGACAAATACAACGTCTTTTGTTTCTACTGGTAATACTAAATCAGCGCCAGCAGCCGCTAAACAATTGTCAAGGAATAAACTATCTAGTGGACCTTCTACTATATATAATCGTTTATGAAGATTGATAGTATTAAGTCCATAAATTTTTTGTTTATTCTCCTGAAGTTTAATTGTTATATATTTTGGTTGTTCTTTACCAAATGCTCTACCTTGGATTGCAAAGACTTCATCATCTACATCATAAAAAGGTATGATTAAACGTGGGTGTTCATACTGTTTATTTAGTTCATTGAAAGTCCCTGGTCGTATGGTATTTACATACGCTTGGAACCTATCAGTATAAAATAATTTACCAAAAAATTCTTCAGGTATTTTTCTTTTTACCAAATATTTTTTGGCAGGGTGTTTATCATCTAAACTATTAAAAGATTTAAGTCCTTGTAGAGGCGTAGTTTTAAGCTTTTCTTTAGTAGTATTTTTGAACTGCTTAAATAAATCAGGCTTAATTGAAACTTTATTTCCTTTATATTTCTCTAAAATATATTGGTCATAAATTTTACTATCAATAGTCTTTATAAAATTTGCCAAATTATGAGATGACCCACAATTATGACACTTAAAAAACATATCTACTTTTACTCTATATAGATATGCTCTTGCTTTTGTTTTACTCTTTTTAGAATCACCACAAATTGGACATCTAAAATTAAAAAGATAATCTCTTTTCTTTTTAAACTGTTGCAATCTAGGTTGAATTTTGTTAATATAATTTAAATCTACGTAACCACTCATATACACACATTATATTATATATATCAAAAAATGTCAAGCTTTTCAGTATTAACCAAACATTTTTAATATCATATTAAAGTTACCAGATAGTATTAAACCTAGAATAATACAACCCCCTATGAGCAAGTATCTCCATTTCTCTAACACCCCAACTCTTTCAGAAATTCCATTTTTTATCGAACGGATTTCTATCATTAATTTCTGTTCAGTTAAATATAATAACTCTTTAAACTCTTTTGATGTTGAAGAAATACGGCTATGTACTTCTTTTATATTTTCATCTGTTTCTGCTCTTCTACTTTCAACTAAATCATATAAAGTCTTATCAGATTCTTCCTGTTGAGCAATTCTTGCTTCGTGTGCAGCCAACATTTGCTTAATACTTGTTGAAACATCTGTAAGTTTTTCAATAGCATTATCAATTCTACTATGCATATCTTTTGCTTGTTTTACATCTTGTTTTAAAGAAGCTATATCTACTTTTATTTCTGTTTGCTGACTCTCTGGTATTGGCATATACTAATCCGTTTGTATAATAGTTACGTTATTTTGTGTAGAAGAACTTCCTACGTCAAGGTGTTGAGCTTCTTTATCTTGTAGTATCTGAATATCAGCCTCATTAGCAGTTTCAGTTTTTACATATGCTCTATGATTATCATTATATCTATTTATGATTGTGTAATCACCTGAGGTACTTGAGTCTGCGTCATAAGTATTACCTAATGTTGACGCTCTTCCTGTAGAAGTGGTACTTGTAGATACTCCATTACTTGTTGTCGTTAAAGTTTGAGTAATATCTCCTGTAGTATAATTTAAAGTTTCACCACTAGCAGTTACAGTAGTTTCTGAACCACTATTGTCAACCCATTCAGTACCACAAGAAGATTTAGCATTGTCCCAATAGTAACCCCAATTAACACAATCTTCCTCATTGTCTATATCTGCCAACCATAATTCTAGTTCAGCGTCTATATCATAATCGTCTTCATAACCATATTCTTCTTCCAATGTAACCTCATCGGTTTCATTATTGTAATCGTAACCTGTATACCACCAATCGTATAATGCGTCCCAATATAAATCCCAATCATTCCAAGACCATTCTGAAATATATTTTTTCTTTAAGTCTTTCATCTTCCAAGGTTTAGGTTGGTCTGGACACATCTTCCAGTCAGGATAAGTTCCGCACCATCCATACATCTTACCAAATATCTTTTTAGATTTTTTAGTCCAACTATCAAAGGTTACTTTCAAATCCCAGTCATTTTTATACCAGTCATTTAACCAATCAACATATTCTTGGTTACACCAATAGTCATCATAACCATTATATACACAATAATTTTCTACTGTTAATACAGGAGGACCTCCAGCAGCTTTGTATTCAGCATTACTATAGTAAGCGTCATCTAAAGCAAAATCTTCCCAAGTATAACCTTCTGCTAAATCTGCTTCTGTTTCATCTTTTGTATCTTCAACTACATCAACCTCATCTACTGAAGCATTCCAAGAAGTTAAACCATAATCTTCTAATAGTTCATTATACTTGTCCTCATATTCGTCCCAATCAACGGCATCCCAATCAACGGAATCCCAATCAATAGTATCCCAGGTACAATCTGAACAACCAATGGCGTCAAAGTATGCTTGATCCATTTCTGCATACATCTTTTTAGCCTCGTCCCAATCCATTGTCTTTTCACCTTCGGCATCCCAAACTGAAATTTGGTTATCTTCATCTATATAACCCCAATCTTTTAAATCATCTTCCCAAGAATCATAATAAGATGTATCAACTTCATCTGCAACTGTTGTATCTAAAGTATTTTCTTCTGCTGATTTAGTTTCAATACTTAAATCTGTTTCACTAACTGCCATATCTGTAGCAACAATTGTATCAGTATTTTCTACAACACTAGCTTCTTCACTTATTATTGCCTCTTCCATTTCCTGTGCAGCCGCTTCTTCTTTTGACATTTCAGATTTTTTCTCTATGTCTCCAAAAGTCTTTTGACTTTCATCTTTTATATCATCTTCAAATTGTTCTAATTCAATAATGTCTTGTTTATTAGTTTCTATTTTTGGAGGTGTTGGTGCTAAATCATTTGACATAACGGTTACTGAATTGTAAGCGTTAGTTATTGTTTGTGAACCTGCGTCATTGGATATAGTTACTTGACCTACAACACCTTGACTATCTGGTAATAGAGTAATTGTAGTTTGACCTGAAGTATCAACTGTACCTGAAAAAGCAGTACCTTGTACTGTAATTGTTGCTGTTGGTGTGAATAAATTAACATCACCACCTAATTTTTTTACAGATCCTGATTCATATGTAAATGTTCCTACATTAATTGATATATTCATAGCAAGCTCTATTGGTATAACAGACGTATCAAAAGCAAATTCATCAATAATTAATTCTGTATTTGGACCCATTGTAAATTTAGTATCATCTTTATAAGATAAAATCATACCACCATCTTCACCAGTTTGTAAAAAGTCGTTCATCTGCAAGTCATAACCCATTATAACTTTTTCAGTTTGTCCATCTCTTTCATTCCAAGTAGAACCCATTTGTCCTATAACTGTTCCTACAGTTTGAGCAAAAACCTGTGTAGATATAAGTATCAGGAATGATACTATAAAAAATAACTTTCTCATTTTAACAACCTGAATTAGTTAGCTGAACGGTTGTATCTGCTGTTTGATTATTTCTGTTAAAAGAATAATTACAGGTATCTGAACCATCTTGGTCAACTAATAAAGTATAATCGTAAATTGAATCTCCTGTAATTGTTAGATTGGCATAATTACTTCCGTTCAATTGTTTTAATTCAACAACGGATGAATCTGTATAGATATAAACATAGGCTTTATTATTACCACCATTTGCATAATATCTAAACACATTACTATCTCCACTAGTAACTGTTTTCATATAATTACTGTTACCTCTTTGTACCATTCTCACGTGAGAACTTGTAACATCTGGATGAACATCTAAAATATTTGAGCTGCCTATAATGTCGTGTACTTGATAATTACTTTCTCCCCAACTTGCCATATGAACCACATTGGAACTTCCAATTATATAAACATCTATTGTAGCACCTTCATCACCACTTGTATCTGCAAAGATACCGTGTGAAGAAACATCTGGTCCTATCATTA
>VTLG01006976.1_pt1 | contig 47169 bp, 31 predicted proteins | sample 4694571 | NCBI WGS metagenome assembly VTLG01 (sample SAMN12604809, study PRJNA352737) | marine metagenome | biome: ENVO:00000447; feature: ENVO:00000209|ENVO:00000569|ENVO:01000036; material: ENVO:00002151; isolation source: viral sequences binned using virsorter ... | reverse complement strand
GGTTGATTGACTTGGTTTCTAGCCATGATTGTTTTTTAAACCTCTAATTAAACTGAACCGATTACTTCTTCAAAAGCAACACCAGTTCTGGTAGCAACAAAGGTAAGACCGATGAAGTTGATAGAACGTGCTGGTTTAATGAAGATGTCTGCAACAAACTCATTTGAGTCAATTATTGCTGCTGTGTTATTTGTCTCGTCACAAATAACTACAAAGTCGAAGATACCTCTCTTCGCTTGAACATCTCTAAGGAATGGTTCAACAATATTTACAAAATTAGTTCTTGTAAGTTCATCGTTGAATTCAAATAACTGATCCTTAGCTGCGGCTGCGATAGCATCTTCAAGGTAGATAAACAATCTACGAACGTTGATGCGATCAAACGCTGATGATTTACCAAATCCAGTTTTATCTCCAAATAAGATAATACCAGCTCCAGGTGATAGGATAACTGGGTTAATCCTGTTGGAATAAAGGATATCTCTTTGTTTCTTGCCTGGATTGTAAACAAGTTTTACTGAATTGAGGATTGGACCTCTTGCAGTTCCTGCTGGTGAGAACCAAGGGAACTGTTCAATATCAGTTCTTGCACAAGTTCCAGCAACGTCTCCGTTTAGGGGGACATATCTGAATGTATTGTTGAAGCGATCAAACATATACTTGTAACCGCTATCAAATACACTATAAGTAGATGATGATATTGGAGCAAAGAATCCAACAACATTTTCTGTTACTGTATCGATGTCATTAACAGTTACAGTACCAGAAACAGTATCATTCAAGAATGCCTGTCTATAAGGTGAAATAAATGCAACTGCATCTTTTCTTGCTTCTGCAACAGCAGTAACTTTTTCTGCAACTGCTTGTGATTGCTCTTTTGGATGATGTGCAGCACCCATTAGGATGAAGTCTACTTCAGTTTCTTCTGTGTTTTCAAATAGAGTGTAACCACTAATGATGTCATCTACACCTGAAGTTAATGCTCCAGTTGTAACAAGATCTGTTTTGTCACCATAGTTTGTACCACCTGCAAGTGTTAATGTAGTTGTACCAGTAGCACCGAAGTTAACTCCGTCAGCATCTTGATCCCAACCACTATCAGAATCTAAAGTATTAGTTGCAGCTGTTTCATATCCAGTAGTTGTAATTCCAGCAGGAGCACCACCACCAAAGATATACTTAGAGTTAGTTGCTAGATAATCTCTCCAATAAGAAGAAGATCCAACCGAATACTCAGCATCTTTTGCTTTAGATAAACTTAAATGCTTCTCTAAAATAGTTCCAGCATTACCTGTTATGGTTCCTTTATCATCAATAACAAGAATATGAACTTCATCATTTCTACCACCTCTAGCAGAAACATATGAAGAAGTACCAGGAGCGTTTGCTATTGAATCCCATTCAAGTGTCGCATTACTTAATACAATATCCTGTTGCTCAAACCAATCTTTCTGTTGGGTATAAGCTTTAGGTGTTCCAGCAGCACCTGAACCCGATGCTGTAATGTTAACAGATCCACTTGCATCAAAAGCATATGTACCATTCTGTTGGTAATCTACTGCTGTTTCTGTTCCTGCAGCAGATACATGAGAAATAACTTTAACCTCTAAAGATGTATCAGTACTTCCAGTAACGATACCTTTAAGGTGTCCATCAATTACTTTTGTTCCAGTTGAGGTTCCAACGGTTTTATTAATTGATGCTGTAACAGCAGCTCCAACAGCAGTAGTGTTTCCACTAGCAACAGTTAAAATTTGATCTGCTTTACCATCAATAATTGCAACTTTAATTCCATTTCCCCAAGTACCTGGGTTTTTGGAAGCAATACTTACACCAGTAATTGTATTCTCATCATAACCTAACTGGTTATAGTGAAGATTACTTGTTATCCTTAGCATTGTTGCACCAGCACCAACACCACCTGCTACAAATGCGTTCTTTAAACCAACGCCAGATTGAGTGTTGAAATCGTCAGCACGAACAACTTGCATGGTTCCACCATACGCTAGGTATGAGGATGCAACCATCCAATGTTCAAAATGTTTGTCTGTTGAATAAGGTTGTCCGAAAGTTTGTAAAAGATCCTCCTCACTTTCAATGAGTTGAGGGTCATTAACAGGTCCTTTCGCAAACGGTGCGACCAACGCTCCAATAGATCCACTCGTAGGATCTACTCTCCCAATCGTTAGGTCAACCTCTCTTACTACAATTCCAGGAGATGCTAAATTTAGAGGCATCTTTTATACTCCGAATCTCAGATTATGCTAAAAATATTTATGAATATACCTATTTACATGTAGTCCCACATGTATGATCGATCCCCATACTCATCTAAATGCCAAGTATCACCATCTTTATCAACAAAACTTGTATTATCTAATCCATCAGCAATAAAACCAAATGGAGCCATATCCTGTTCTATCTGATTCTTTTGTTCTTCGTATATTCTCTTACGGATGTCATTATCAGACATCTCTTTAAAGTAATCCTGTGCAACTAACCATGCAAATATAACAAGACACATAGCAAGATCGTCATTACACCCTTCCTCTGCCTCAAATGAATTATGCCTCTGTGCAAATGTTGTTAACTCTGAAATAATCTCATAATCACAAGTCAGAAGTTTATTATCCTCCATCATGGTTTTAAGATTAGAACATCCCAACTTCTTAACTGCAGATGTCATTCTGACACCAAGTTGAGTCTTCTTACCAGAAAAACCTTGTCCTACTATTTGACCTGCTCTACCTCTCATAGATGCCATCAAAACATTTTCATACTCAAGATCATACTGAAGTATGCTTGCAACCTGATCACCTATATCATTCACTTCTATTAATAGATATGCCTGATTATATGCCTTTGCTACATCTATAATAATATTAGGAAATAGCATAGGTTTAATTTCATTATTCCTATACTTTGCAACCACTTTATATGGAAACTCTGTTGTATCAAAAACTATAAATGCAGAATAGTCGTTACCCAATCCTCTGGCAACATCAACTGTCATTATATAATTATGTTCCTTAACTGGTGTTTCGTAAATATCAAGTCCAGCATTTCTCGTTTTAGGTGCTTCATATACAAGATTTCTAAGTATTGCTGGATTGATGAGTGTATTAACAGATCCTAAGAATTCACATTCAAACTCAATCTTAAACTGTTGCTCTGATGTGTTTGCAATTGTTTGTTCTCTCCATAGATCATCTCTACCAGGAACTTCACTCCAGTGAACATCAGTTGCTACATACTCACTCTTTCCTTTTTCACTATCGTGCCACATACGATAGAAATGATTCATACCCCTTGGGGTAGAAACAATAATTACTTTAGTACTTTGTCCAGAAGTAATAGTTGGATAAACGGAAGCAAAGAAATCATCAGCAATGTGATTCGGGATGAATGCGAACTCATCCAGAAATATGACATTATAAGATCCACCACGAACAGCAGAGGAAGAAGTAGAGTTTGCCGATATTTTAGATCCATTTTCTAACTCCAAAGAACCTTTATTCCAAGATATTATACCTTGTTGCATCCACCGAGGTAGATTTTCATATGCAAGTTGTAATCTGCCAAGTAGATCTCTAGCTGTGGACGCTTTGTTTGCCAGAACAGCAATGTTAACATTATCGTTGAAAACTGCATAGTGTAAGAGATATGATATACAGGTAGTAGATTTACCCGTCTGCCGAGGCATCTTACAAATATTAAATCTGTTCTCGTGGAATCTAGTAATTAACTTCTCTTGAAAATCATACATGTTAAAGGGAACTAATCCCTCATCAAGAGAAACAATTTTTATATACTTTCTAGCAAAATATACAGGATCATCTTTACACTTTAAAAATTCCCTAATGTTATCCTTAGAGAATTCTATAGGTGTATTCGCCTTCTTTAGGTTGGGATTACCTAAGTATACTTCTTGTGACATAACAAATAAAAAACTTACTAATCAGTAAATCCTGCTGCTGCTCCTTTTACTCCAGCATTAGCAGCAAATATTGCATATGTGCTTACTTTCTCTAAAAACTCAACTGAACCTGCTGGCATTGTAAACGAACCAACAACCGTTCCGCTTGCTTCTTCTACAAGTGTTACAAGATGAGCATCTGTATCAGTATTAACTAAACGCACAACAGTAGCACTACCAAATGTAGCTGCTGCTCCTGTTGATGTGGCACATGCTGCTTCAGCACCTTTAATCAAAGTTCTTGACATTACTCTTACTTACACTATAGAGTTATTTATTAGAATGGGTTCTCACTACTTATTACTGGATTTCCATTAATTGTAATTGTAGGACCAACTGTTGCACTTGTTACTGAACCACCATTACAACATAACAGTACAGTACCAGATATATTGCCAAGTGGTGCAGTTGGAGGTGTAAAACTACTCGTATAAACTGCTGACCCTTTTACCATTCGGAAATTACTAATACGACCATTCATCAAATAACCAGTTGTATAATAACCACCTATAGCTAGAGTTTGTCCAGTGTAATCATAAGAATCGCTCCAAGAGGCTACAGATGAACCATCTACATATGCAGTCATGTCATTATTATGTTTCACATACGCAAGGTGATACCATTGGTTAGCATTTCTACCACCAGCAGTATGCCAATAAGAACCACCCCTATATCCATGCCAAGAACTACCATTATGAGCAAAAGCTAAAGTGCTAGAATAATTAGTACTTAAACCTGGATGTTGCCAAGCTCCTCTGTTACCATTATCAAAAAACATAGCCCAACATTCAATACAAAAATCTCCAGTTCCCAGCTGCAAAGTACTACCTGAACCCACAGTCAACCAATCACCCGACCCATCAAAAGTAACAGAATAAGATGTTGTAGGAGGTGTTAATGAAGTATCATTAATAGTACAAGTTAAAGTAGCACCAACCTGTGTTGTTCTTCCAGAATCTGAATAGAATTTAATGCTTAAGGTTTCTTCTCCTTCAGTTGTATTATCACTAGCAATAGTATGAGAGAAATTAAAAGTATTATTTGATATCGTTCCTGATCCTGTTAATGCTCCAGAAGAGAAATCACCTGCTGCTATACCAGTTCCTGATAATTCCCACCACAATTCAGTACTATTAGCAACATTTGTAGTTGTCATAGTAGTTGTGAACGAATCTCCCTCATTACGAACAGTATAAGATATTGTAGGAGTATATGTAGGAGTTAATGAAGTATCGTTAAGAGTAACAGATACGGTATTACCAACTTGAGTATTCCTACCAGAATCTGTAAATAATTTAATATCAACAGTTTCTGTACCTTCAGTTAAAGTATCATTAGCGACTGTATGTGAGAAATTAAAAGTATTATTTGATATCGTTCCTGATCCTGTTAATGCTCCTGAAGAGAAATCAGCAGATGTTACATTTGTTCCTGATAATGACCAATAAAGAGTGGTATTATCATCTACATTAGTAGTTGTAACTGTAGTTGTCCAATTACCACCTTCATCTACAGAACTAGCAGATACTGAATAGGTATATGTTGGACCAGAAGAACCAGAACTAACAAAACTCATCATAGAAGAATAAGCAGTCTTTGTTGCCTTTACATCAGCACTACCTTCTAAAGTATCTGTATAATATTTTTCAGCATATACTACTTCACCAGAAGGAACCATAAAAGATCCTACGACTACAGCATTATAATCCTTTCTAGTTACAAGGATATTATCAGTACCACTATTAAAAAGTCGTACAACAGGAGCGTTGCTAACATTAGTAGCAGATCCTAGATTTGTTTCAGCAGATAATATTTTCATTTTAACCCACCTTTGTAGTTTTTGTTTTCTTCTTCACAAGCATTCTATTTTGTGAGGGTGTAAGAGGAACTTCTTTTGTTGGTCCTGAACCTGGTTTAAGACTATCTGGATAACCAAATTTATTTCTAGAACCACTTGGATTTATAATTGTGCCACCACCTTGATAAGCACCTTCACTAGTCACTTTTGGTGCAATAACATTACCATATCTATCCTTCCATGTAGTATTCTTTCCTACCCATTTTGTTTTTCCTGTTGGTCTATTTTTAATTTTTGAATCTCTTCTTTCACGTCTTCCTTCCTTACTACTCAAATATTCATTTCTCTTATTTCTCAATTCTCTCTTAGTAGGTTGAGATTCTATTTTTTCATTTTTAGAAGGATCAACAGTTTTCTTACCATCATTAGTTATAGGTGCTTTAAGTCCTGTAGCAACTTTATCTTTAATACCTGTTGCAGCACCTACAGCAGCACCAGCAGTACCAGCACCAACAACCTTTATTTTATCTGTAGCATTTTTTACACGATCACCAACTCCTTTCAACACCTCCGTAGCTTTTACACTTTTTGGTGTAACATTCTTTAATTTAGATGTACTACCAGTTTTAGAAGCAGCACCACCCAATACATCTACATCTTTTGCAGTTGTTTGAATTTCTGCTTTCTTAGCATTAATTCTATCTAATTTACCTTTAGTTCTATTTGCTAGATTGCTACCAGCATCTTTAACATTTTGCATAAAACCCTTAAAGGATTTTACTAAACGACCACCTTTACTAGGTGTATCAACCCTTGGACTTTTAGTTACTGATATACCATCGGGATTTCTTAATTTTTTAGCAGTAGAAAAAATATCTTTAGTTAATTTTGAATCTTTGACTGCACGATTAACAATACTTCTAGTTCCTCTTCCAGCATCATAAACCTTTTTACCTGCCCATAATGTATTTTTAATACCACCTGCTAAAAGAGATGCCCATCCAAGATCCCTTTCAGATCCTTCTGTTATTATAGTAACAATCTCTTTATCATTATATCCCTCAGAGATTAATGATTCTGTGACCATTTCCAATCTCCAATTAGAAGCACCTTTAATTGGTTGTGGTTTAATTATATCTACTGTTTCTATTTCGTTAAAGTTTAATCCGTCTGCAACATTCTGAACACTTATACCACCTTCTATATGTTCTAATTTTACACCAGTTGCTTTTTCAATATCAGATTTTCTCTTATCTCCACCTATCTTCATATTCTTTCTTGCATCATCAAGTGCTGCATCACCTTTCTTCTTTAAGAATTCACCACCTTTTTTAAGAGCATATGCACCAGCACCAACTTTAATAAGTTTACTGAGAAGACCTTCACTAGTAACTTCCCCTCTCCAATTGTTTAGAGATTCTTGCTTTACTCTTATATTATTCATGGAACGGATTAATCGTCTTTATTATTTAGAATACCTTCCTTTAGCATCTTTGATAACTCAGTTGTTGAACCTACAAATAATGCGTTATTTGTAACAGTATTTGGACCTTTAGGTTTATCTTCTTCTAGATCTTTCATCTTCTTCTGAAGATCTGCTAATTTATCTGTAATATCAGCAGTTGATTTTAATACTTGTCCAGCAACTTCATATGCTCTTGGACTTGCACTTTCACCAGCAAGTTCCATAACTCCATTTAGAGTTTCCTGTCCTTTCTCTATTAATGAATATAACTGTGCTCTTGCATACTTGTAATCCTTTTCAGCATCATCAGTAATATCGGGCAGCGTATCCTTTCTTCGGACACAACCACCCTCATTAACTTGCTGAACTTCTATTTCAGTGTTAAATGTATCATTCAAATCGTCATAATTATCTTTCATGGTATTAACAGTTCCAAGCTCTTAATGATTTAGATAATCTATCATCTCCAGTATTGTTGGAAGGTTTCTGTCTCTTCCTCATACCTTTCATCCTCGCACAAAAAGACGCTCTACGCTTGTTGCCAACTTTCTTTGAAGGAGCTTTAAGGTCACTTCCTGGATTCTCTTTCTCGTAGGACTTTCTTCCTTTTTCATTTAAACCTCCTGATTTGTTTTGACCTTCTTTCTTTGTCCAAGCAGCACCTTCATCAACATTTAATGTTTTTGGATAATCTTTATCACCTGGTTTTGCTGGTTTTTCACCACGCTTTCTTTTAGCATGGATATTATCCCAAAGACCTTTTTTCGTACCTTCCTTTACACAATTAGGAACTTCCTTACCATCCTTCTTCTTAGTTCCTTTTGCCTTATATCCATCCCAACATTTATCAGCACCAACATTTTTACGTGCTTGTTTTAAACCTTCGGAAAATTCGTTGAATGTTTTCATTAGATGTCTACCTTTCTAGTTGGACTGTATTCTTTTCCATCACCATAGAAAGTCGAAGTTTCTGTGAATCCAAAATCGTCACCTGGTGGGATTAATGGATCATCATACTGATCAATTACTGTATCTTCATTATAATCTTTTTTAGCTGCTGCTTTTACACTATATCTTTGCATGCGTTTTGCTGTTTGCGTATTACTATCAGAATAGTAATCAACTTGAACCTTACGAATGAGACCCTCTGTAGAGTCTGCAATAGGTCCAAACATATAGGTCTTAGCAGTAAAATTTAAAGTGTAAATTAATGCTCTTCTGGTTTCAAAATTACCTTCATAATCGTCAGTAAATGTAATACTATCAAGCACCATAGGAACATCTCTTTTTTCTCCTATTGATTTTACTAAATCAATAGTTAATGTAAAACCTGGTTGAAAGAATGGTAAAATTTGTTCCAAGATTTGCATAGAATCATCTTGGAGTTTTGTAAGAATATTCAATTCAAATCCCAAGTTATATGGAACTGGCATGAAAACTTTCTTTAATTTACTACCTTCCTGTGCTTTAAATGTTTGAGAAATTCCTGATTTCCTAGAAGGATCATATTGAATATTATTAACTTCAAATGACATTCTAGGTAATGTTATTTGAACTGCCTTATTTAAATCTGGTTGTTGTTGAATTCTTGCTAGAAATTTTTGCTTCGGACCATATGAAATTGGTACTTTAATATCACTAATATCTTTTCCTGTAGCATCTTGATGTCTAACATGAACTTCATTAAAAAGAGTACCGAAAGCAATAACGGTTTTTCTTATTATTTCGTGATAAAAATAGGTTCCTAACATCAGAAATTACCAAAGGGATTTGATTCAGTGAAGTCTAAAATATCGTCGCCAAATGATTCAAACTCATCACCATCATTATATTTATCATTAGCATCATCAGAATTATATGAAGCAATTGAATATTCTGCACCAGAGGTTTTTCCAACAATAGTTTCGCCAACATAGAACCCTCGTATAGTTCCCCCAATACCAACATTACTTATTTGTAATATCTTACTATCTTGATCCCAAGATTTAACTCTTGCTTGAGTAAAGGATCTAGACCCTTCTATAACCTCATTAAATAAGAAAGTGCCAATACCAGCCAAAGAAGGTGGTGAAGCAACAGTTACATTTGGAGTGGAAACGTATCCACGACCTGGATTTCCAATATAGACTGATTTAACAACTTGATCAGATCCTGCTGTGCCTATAGATGCTATTCCAACAGCAGTTGTTCCAGCACCTGGTCCAGCAACTGTTACTGTTGGTTCCGTTCCATATCCAACACCACCATCAACAACGTTAAAGTTAATAACACCCTGATAAACAGTTTCAACAGAACAAGTTGCAGCAGCACCAGTTCCACCGCCACCAGAAATTGTAATAATTGGTGGAGTATTATAACCAGCACCAGCACTTGTCAATAATATCTTTTCAATAGATGTAATATTTGCTCTAGTTGTTAGAATACCAACTGCTCTTGCTGGTGTATTTGAAGGAGAATCTGTAAATGTTATTATTGGTGGAGAAGTAAATCCTGATCCATCATTATTGAGGAATATTTCTCTAACGTATCCAGTACCAATAGATGCTGCTACTTCAGCAGTCCTTCCTAAACCAACTAATGTTAATGTGGAAATATAACCATCGTCCTGAACTTGAGTATCGATAATATCAATAGAAGTATCAATAATTTCATCCTCATATTCAAAGAGTTCACATTTAAGTTGATAAACGTAATTCTTACCTAACTGATAAAATGGATCTTCATGTTCTACAAATTTAACTTCAAATAATCTTTCACCTAAAGGAAAATATACTAAATCACCTTCTCTAGGTCTAGTAGCAAGTACAATTTCTTCATTACCTCCAGGACCATCATCTAATCCTGCCATAAATGGTGCTATGAAATCTTCAAATCTTTCTTTTGAAATAGTAAGAGTAACTTCATCTCTTATACTCATTCCAAATTTAGTCAGTACATCTCCTTGCCCACCATATCCTTCATAGGTGTTGACATATGCTTCTATAGCAAAATTATCATCAAATTTAGAAGATTGAACCTCTTCTATAATTGATTTTGTATTTACATATTTTCTTGGAATATAAGTTACTTCAACACCGTAAATTTTTAGATGCTCGTTTATGAGATCCTGTGTTAATCTTTGTTCTGAAGATGTTCCTTGTAGGAAAAATGGATTAAGTGCCATGTGTTATTAACCCACAAAATCATAAGGAGGTAATTCGTATTCAGATGCCATTCTTGATCTGAGACCTTCAATCTCCCTTTCAGCATCATCAAAAATTTCTCTACCGTTAAGTTCTATACCACCTGGTAACTTAACTCCACGGAATTTAATTAAATTCTGTCCCCACTGTCTCTTTATGAGAGCAGTGAGATACTGTTTTAAGAATACATCATTATAAACTTGAGTAAAGGATGCTGGATCTAATGCTCTATAACAATCAAGAATTAACCAATTATCAAGAGATTCTGCACCCCAATCTATATCCAAATATAGTCTATCTTGTCTCTTATTAAATCTTACTTGTTTATCAGTTGTTAGTAGGAAATCAATATCTTCTAGATATGATTTAACCATAGCATACTGTAGCAATTCAACTGAATTAAAATTGTAAAGATCATTCAAGAATAACTGATATTTAATACTAAACATGCCACCTGATATGGTGCTAGTATCAAATTTAAAAATCTTTTCTATACCAACTACAGAATCTGGAACTTGTATAAAGTTTGAAGTTTCATACCAAGAACTTGTAGTTGTTCCATAACCTGATATGTTTGTAGAAGTAGCAGTCGTAGTTACAATACCAACTCCATCAGTATCTTTTGCTCTACCCCTATCAAGATCTTCTTGAGTAATCTTATACTTAAGAAACATCCTTTCAACACCATCAAAATGTCTCTCATTAAAAAGTTGTATAGCATCATCAACCGCATCATCTATTTGATCATCATCAACGTTAATTTCCAACACAGGAGCACCCAGCTTCCTTAAGCAGTAATCTATGAGTTGTTGTCTACTTGCTGGTTTTGCCATATCCTCTAATCAGTTTTCCTAGTCTTTTTGAGTTTTTGAATTTCTTCTTGTAAGGAAATTATTTCCTGTTGAAGATTTTTTTCTTCCTCTTCAAAATCATTTTTTAAAGTTTGTAATTTTGCTTCCAAAAGTACATTTTGATTTAATGATTGTGCCAATTTACCATTATATAAACTCACAAGAACATTAACATCAACGTCACCATTATTATTTTGTTGTTGCATGATATTTTAAAGTTAGAAAGTACCCCCATCAAGTGTTGAAGACCAGTGAGGCTTATTAGTATATATCACAGAAACTGATGATGGAATTACTGATAGATTCTCAACCGAACCATTTTGACCTTCTCTTCTAATATTGTAAGTATTAGTAAATGTTCCTTCAACACCAACAACATCAATTGAATTTGAATTGGATACTGCACTCTCAACAACACCATAAGCACCGCTAGTGTCTTGTCTAACAACATCACCAATAGAAAGAGTCACATTACTTGGTAATGCAAGAGTATTCTTAGTGACAGCAGTTAAGATCTGCTTAGATGTTAGTATAGGGGTGGCTGGATTATTAGTTGAAGTCTGTAAACCATTCTCATCAAAGTAAACTGCACCATTAGCATTATAATCAGCAGTCTGATAATAAATTCCTTTAATGTCTAGGAATCCTCTAGTACCAGATACTGTATTACTTGCTGTACCTGCATCTGGAACGTATGTCCAAGATCTTGCAGGAGCATTACTTCCACTATTTGTATCTGCATCTACATAACCAAAGAAACCAGTTTTGTTGTTTCCAGTTCCAATACCAGTATTATACTTAAATGCTATACCACGATCAGTATTAGTATCGTAAGCATGAGTAATTGTTAGTTCTGTAGTTGTTGTAATACCAGCAGTAGTTGATCCCTCAATAGTGATAACTTTATTGGTAGTATTAACTTCAGTAACTGTTGTTAATCCACTATTTGGAAGTGAAGCATTTCCACTTACAATATCACCAGTATTAATACCAACAACAGAATCAATTGTAATTGTACTAACACCAGTTGTAGCTGGAGCAGTAACTACTCTAGAACTGGTAACATCACCAATAACAAATATTGGATCATTAACTGTTACAGCAGTTGAGTTAACTGAAGTTGTTGTACCATCAATTTGTAAGTTACCTTTGATGATAACATCACCTTCATTACTTAATCCATCGGGGAATGGATCAATAAACAGTTTATCACCAGCACCACTTACGGTAGAAATTATATTATCTTCTATCTTAACTTTACCAAAATATGATGAAGTTTGAACATTTAATGGAGTAGTAAACTTAACTTGCTTACCAGTAGGACTGGATACAACTAATTCATCATTACCATCTTCATCATATTCAAATTTAACATCTTTATCAGAACCAAATGAGAATGCCGTGTCATCAGTAACAGCAAATTCACCAGTTCCATCAGTAGCGAATATAACATCTCCATCAGTATTTGTAGATGATAATGTATTACCATCCATCCTAAGATTATCTACATTCCACTGATCAACTTTTCTATTATCATCAAGAACAGCAACTATACCACCATCACTATTTCTTGTATTAGTAACACCATTAACAGCACCTGGTTGGTGATCCATCATGGAGGTATAATAATGTCCTCCTACTGAGAAAACATTACTTCCATCATCACCAATAAATATCCTATCTTTATATTGATTTGCTCCACCGTAACTGCCTATGCCAGTTACATAACCCATTTCACCCCAATTTAGGCTTGCAGGTTTATTAGTACCAGAGGATCTTTTGATCCTGATAATGCTAGCCATTTAAAAATTTCCCCCGTTGATGTCTAAATTCGAGTCCGTTCCAGGTGTTAGCGATAGTGTGGCATCCCATTTTTGAGTTGCTCCGTTATATACCAATACCATTCCATTTAAAAGGTTCGCAGCATTTACATCGCTGAGTTCAGCTAAGGACAGTCCTTGGGCTCCAGCAAGAGATGATATTACCTTGACGGCATTTTTTTGCCCGACTCTGACCTTTATGTCTGCCATTTATGTAAGCAATTCAAGAATCTATCTATTATTTATGTTTACGATTAGCTAACTCTTTAAGTAAAGATTTAATCTCATCAATATCCTTTTTCATCTCATCTAGTTCTGCTTTCTCATCAAGTTTTTTATTTCTTTTAGAAATATGTTGAGAATATGAATTGGTATCGTAATTTAAAATCGCACCTGTTTCTGGATCACGAAACAGGTTTTTATGCCCTTCAACTGGTATCATGCTTTTTTAACTGGTATTGCGTAAGGATCAAGAGGTGGATCTTTTGGTTTTACTGGATTGTTAATATCCTTATATTGACCATTTATCTTATCATCTTTAGAACGTTTTGCTTTCAAAATTTGCCATCCGTAATTCATCATATTAGATGGTTTATCTTTATCTTTATATCCACCTTTCTCCAAATACCATCCACTTTTTCTAATGCTCTGAATAACATTAGATGCTTCTTCTAAAAATTGTTTAAAGGTCTTCATGCGTAATGCATACTCCTATCATCCTTCTTATCCTTCAACTTATCCCCTCTCTGACGTTTCTCGCCAGTTTCTCCATACTTTTGTGGATGTGGACCTGGTTTTTCCTTTCCCAATCCTTCAGATTTCTTCTTACTCTTATCTGTATAATGCAGAGTTGCCTTTTTACCTGGTTTCTTAGTAATTACAGATTCCTGTCCTTCTTCACGACCAAATTGTCTTATAGTTTTGCCAAACTTACGTCTTGACATATTTTTAGGTTTAGTAACAGAGTAAGATACTTCTTTACCCTCAACTCCATCATCATATTGATATCTACCAGTTGTCTTACGATAACCGATACCTTTTTTCTCTAACTTACCTTCAAGTCTTCTTCTCTTTCTACGATTTTCATCCTCATCATCACCACGATCAGCAGAAATGTGACCAGTATCTTTAGTTCTAGCATTACTCAATTGTCTTGCTAGACCACCTTCACATAGTTGTAGAAATTCTTGAAAAGTTCTCATTACGCTAATGCAATTGCTCTAAAGTCTTTTAATCTAACTGGAGCACATTCGTTTGTGGATGACATCACAATCTTAATTGTAAATCCATCAAACTGTTCCAAATCATTTATGGTAAACTGATATTCTGAGAAATCATTTTGTCCATTTTTCTTCACTTGAGCATCTGCTCTACCATCATTTAAACCTAGATCAATAATATCATCACCAAAACCATCACCATCAGTATCAATCAAATTCTTATAACCAGGGAAGGCTCTGTATGTTTGTGAAACTTCACTAGAATCAGCACTGAATAGTCTATAGAATACCCTAAAGTCTGCTTCTGGTTGAACATTAGCAGCAACAAATACTCTAATTGATGTAGCAGGTTGTTTCAAATTAACTCTCTTAGATACAAATATAGATCCATGTTGATCTTCTTCTAATGTTTTACTTCTTGTATCGGTAGCATAATCCAATACAGGAGCATTAATCTTACTTCTACCTAAAACAAAAGTAGCATACTTAGAATCCAATACTGGAGATAAGTTCTTATCGGTTGATGTCATATCAACTTTTAATGCTAATGATTTATTCTTAGGTAATGTACTTAATCTAAGTGATTCATTAGTTTTAGATGCCACTAATCTTGGTGTTGGGAAGAACGTAGTTTCATTTAATATAGTTGGTTCAAATCCTTGATCAATAAATGATACTTCATTTCCACCAGCACTAGTTCCACTAACAGTTCTAACTGCAGTATTAACAAAAGTTCCTTTACCAGGAGTAATCACATTAAATTGTGGAGATAAAGTGCTAAATTGATGGTTTTGTGAAACTTGTACATCTTTACCACCTACAGCTTTTTCACTAGTAAAGCATAATAGTGCTTTATTGTCAGCAACATTATTACCTCTAGGACCAGTTCCCCTATCAATTTCTAAGAAGTAATTATCAATATTTGATTCACTTCTTAGTGTAGTATTAGTAGGAACATTTATAGTACTATTAATACCAACTAATGGGAATCCATTTATCTGATATGGTTGAATAGCAGATCCTGTGCTATGTGCTATTGCAACAGAATCACCAACACCTCTATTATCGAGTGTTAACTGTCCAGTTCCAACAACATAAGAAACAATTTCACTTTCTATCAAAGCATCTCCTCTGTCTGTTCTAATACCAGCAAAATTAATGAATGGTGAAGTAGAAGCAACTGATACTAATGTTCCACCTAATGCCAAATCTGCAGTTATTTGAGTTGCTAAAGAATCTGGTTCTATTCCTTGAAGTTTAACAGCATTATTTCCACCGTGATGTGCATGATTATACTGTATAACTTCAATAACATTACCTGTATTAAGATCACTAAGAACTTCAGAATCTGAACTTACAGTAGCACCTGTTGCAGAAGTTCTAGTATCATTATTAGTACCATAATGAATAAGTGATGCACCTTGCTTGAATACTTCACCTTGAACATCCGTTAGATGAATTGTATCCAAAGTTGAATTAATTGCTTTAATTGCAAACTTAACACCAGCACCTCTTGAAACTAAAGAACTACTATTATCAATAGTAACAACATCACCAAGAGCAAATCTACTACCAGCAGTTATATTCTCAATAAGTTTAACTGCTCCAGTAGTACCATCTATAGTAATAGATGCAGTTGCACCAGCACCATCTCCACTTATTGATTTAATTGGGATAGTATTGGCAACAAAATCATTATTAGTAGTAGTTTGGTTAGTAAATTGATATGCTTTACCACCAGAAACTATCTCTGGTTGTGTACCAGTATCAATAGGACCAAATACATTTTCAATTACACCAGTAATACTTCCATCTTCACTATCAGTTGTAGCACCAGTACTCATCTTTCTACCAACAGGAGCGTCTGCAGCAGCAAGACCAGTAACATTAACCTTTAATTTTCTTGGTAAAGTTCTTACTGGGTTATCAGGTAATTTCTGTGTATTCTCATTACCCGCTTCAACTGGACTGTTATAAAATGTAACTGTACCAGATTGAACAAATGATGCTTTATATAACTGGAATGTTAAATCTTGATACTGACTTGGAGTCCAAATTGTACCATTTTGAGATTTGAACAAACTACCACCAATATATTGCTTAGTGCAAACAGCAGCTTCAACATCAGGTAGATTTGAGGTTTTAACAGTCTTCTGACCCATAGTTGAGACCCACATCTCATATAGATCAGATGCTGGAGATAAGAACACTATTGCATATTCCTTACCACCCTCTAAGAAAACTGGTGATGGGAATTTAATATTTGTTGCTATAGATGCATCAATAGATGTTGTAATATCACCTGGATTTAATGAAACCTGTGCATAATCTTGTACTAGGAAATTGGTTGGAGTTCCCAACTCAACATCTCTAATCTCAACAAATACTTTAGCTGCTGGATCTTTACTTGCAAAGTAAACATCAACAGAAGTTAAGAACATACCAGTTTCATCAACCCTGAAAGATTGTGCTAAAGGATCCCTATAAGGAGCTTCTACTCTTACAGTCTCTGATGCACTATTAACGTTTACAGTAGTTGTAGTTTCATTAGGTCTTTGTGGAGGTTCGGGTGGATTTCTAACTCCAACTGTAGTTGTATCTTGAGTTAGAATAGTTCCTGTTGCATGATAAGTTCCTGTTGCATCACTCGCAAGAGCAGTACTTCCTGGTAAAGTTACTGTTCCTGGAGTAGTAGCAGTCAACTTAAATGTCTTAGTTCCACTATAGAATAAAACTGGTGGTTGTGGTGATTGATTTGCATTTCTAAAGAAGAATGCACCTAAAATATCACCCCAATTATCTGACATTAATGATGCATTTGTTACTGTTGCTGTTGCACCACTAGATTCACCTACAATCTCACAACCTTCTGTTACATAACCAAAGTAACCTTCTTGGTTTGCTAACCCATCAGCGTCAATATTAAATAATTTTGATGTTGATGAATATGCATCAGATGGAGCAGGTCTTGTTCTATCAAATATATCAACTTGAAAAGTTTCTACACTTCCATTCTTTACATTAATTCCACTTGGTTCTCCCATAGGAACTACAATTGGACTTGCATCTCCATACTTATGTTCGGGAGCCATTACCCTAACTTTAGCTATCTGCTTACCATTTTTAAAGACTAGAGCACTTTCATATACTGAAAATGTTCCAGATAACATTTCAATTTCAGTTACCTTTGGAAATATGTCAGGAATTCCACTATCAAGGTAATGATAATGCTTAGTAAATGGTTTTAATCCATTTCCATTAAATGCAACGTTCCTAGAACGCATAAATGGATCTGTTGCACCACTAATCTTAACACTTTCAACATAATCAAACTCTCTAAGAGGTTCAATTGTATTAGTAAATGAAGTTTCTACTGTATGAGTTGTAGTAGTTGTGGTTGTAGTTGTAGTATCAATATGATTACCATCCCACCAACCTGGTCCTCGTCTGTCTTCTGGTACAACTTCAACTACTGATACATCTACATCAGTATCAGTTGTAGTTGTATCTGAAACAGTATTTGCTTGCTCTGCCCAAGTTGCTCCAGTAGATTCTGTCCTATAATCATCAATATAAATTGTTCTAGTCCAGTTATCTGATGGTGGATCTAAAATAATAGCACCAGCAAACACAATAACGTTGAATGGGTTAATATTTTCAACTTGGGTTGCTTGAAGGTTCTTAATTTCACTAGCAACTTCATCATATTTTAATGTAATTAGATCTCCAGTTTTTTGGCAATTATCATCAAGTAATTTTAAATTTGCACTTCTATCTACAATATTCTCATCTATTGAAGGATCGAATGCTAAATCTGCCTTTAATGACCAGAAATCAACAGCACTAATAAGTTCTTTATTAGCAACGTTAACATCACATCTAGAACCCTGTGTTCTATTGAAGTTTATAAAGTTTCTATCTTTGAAATCATTTACTACAAATCCAGTTTTAAATCTGCTTAATCCATCAGCATCAGTAACTTGTAATGACTTAGTATCCAATTCTAATGCAGTAAGAGATGTCATAACCTCAAGGTTATCAATTCTCTTTTCAAGTTTACCAATATCCCTCATGGTAAACCTTCTATTATCATATAACTTGATCTTTGGACCTTTTACAGGATCATATAAGAATGGTGGAAGTGTTATCTGTGCTACTTCCATAGATGGACCAATCTCTGTAGGTGGTGCAGGATTATCTGCTGAAACACCTTTAATTAGTTTTACTTCTTCAAATTTATTAATAACTAATTTGTCTATTCTAGGTAAGTAATAAGTATATCCAAGAATAGAACTCTCATTTGGAGCAACAACATACTTAGATATTGATTCAAATGTTCTAGCAGAAAACTCAAATGGTGATTTATCGGTTGTAGTTGCTGGATCAAATGGATTAACTCTAGGTCTAAAGTCTAAGATATCAGTTCCTCTATCTAAAGCTATATGAGGAACATCATGAGTATATCTATCCTTATTATAAGAATTTGCAGTAAATAAATCTGCACTCTCTGCACTTTGTGTTTTGTAATAATCAAAGATAACTAATAATCTATTTGTTGGTGGAGAAGAATTTCTCTTTCTAACAATCTTAGAATAATCACTATATTGCTTCTTATGACCTTTATCTAAAGTATAATTTGAAGTCCTATCTGTATAATTGCCGTTTGTTATACCTTGTAAATTGGTTTCAATATTAGATTCTTTAAATGTAATAGCCTCTCCTTTAGAGAAAGTATTATCGTTTAAATAAACATACTCAATTTCTGTTGCAGATACTCTATTAACAACCTGACCAATTGCCCTACTACTCTTACCTATAAATTTTTCACCAACAACAGTATTTGTATCCAATCCCAAACCAGAAATAAATGTTAATTTATCGAGAGAAGGTGCATTACTATCCTTTGATTCATATATTGCATGAATCTTAACAGCATCAGGTACATTTAATGATATTTCCTGATCCTCAACCCTCAATCCATAATACTTACTTGCAGTAAGACCACTATTAGTAGATACTCCTACTTGTCTTGTTACATCTAATTTATGACTTCTAACATAATCTTTTGATCTTGTTTTTAATCCAATCTTCTTCAGAGTTACATTTACAATACACTTAGTGCTTGCAGATAATCCACTAAATGAAATATCATTACCACTATTTGTTATAGAAACTTGATCTGAACTTAAAGGTTCTGTAGTTCCATCTTCATAATGAATTGAATATCTTTCTTCATCGAATGGTTCAAAGAAAGCACTACCTATACCAGAAGAAACAAACGCTGCACCACTACCTGTAGTTCCTTCTAACGCAGCATTAGTACTAAAAGATAATGTACCATTTGCAGATGTTTCTCTTTCTGCTACCTGACGATTAATAAGTAGAGTTGAATTTGATAAATCAACAGAAGAAACATTCCTCTTAGGCAATCTACTGTATAAACCAGAATTAGCAAGATTAAGAACCTTTGGATACTTAATCCTGAATATATTTGATGTAGTTAATCCTGCAAGAATTTCACCACTATTAACACCAGCAATATTAGTAATAGGTGCTAGTCCCATGCTTGATCCGTCTGCAGATATGGAAGTAACTTTATTATAAGTTTGAAGACCAAAATCTGTAGAATAACCTACAATAGTATCTGTTTTTACTCCAACTTGTCCTGAAAATCTTCTTCTAGGAGATTGTGCTGTTGCACTATTACCATTAGCAGCACCACTTACTGTTAATGGATCAACTAATGAAAAATTGGGTAATATTTTATCATATAGAACAGTATCTGCACTAAAATCAGTAGTATTGCTAAGACCAGTTAATCCATTAAAATCTTGGAATACTGATTTAATATCATCTGTTGTATATGCAGTAACTGTGATTACAGAACAATTAGTTGCTTTTATCTCTTCGTTAAATATTAACGTCTCACCTTGAATAAATGATCCAGTTGTTTGAGATAAAATAAGTTCTGCTGGATTATGATTAGAAACATATCCTATTGCACCACTACTAAGTCCTCTAACACGACTAGAAAGTGGAGCTGTAGATGTAATTGTTCCAGGATTGGAAATCTTTAATATTGTATATGTTTGAATATCATACAAATGAAGATCCCATTGTGAATCCTTTCCACTGTATTCTGCATCAGAAAGTGCAAATGCATAAACACGAGCTTCACCAACTTTAACACCAGAACCTGTAGTTGGATTACCAGAAGCACCCTTTCTTTCACTGTGAAGTGCAATAGTATTAGCGGTAGATCCACCAATATTAATCCAAGGAGTACCTTCTACATTATTGATTTTTATCAAACTACCCATTCTAAATGGAATGGATGCAGTGTTTATAGTTTTTGTATCTCTTGGTTTCTCTATATCTAAAACTGTAGTACCTGGTAAAGTTACATCAAATCCTCTAACATATGCCTTACCTGGAGACAACTTAACACACATGGTATCCTCTGAAGGATCATTACCTTCATCGGTTTTTTGTCCTTCTACATATAAACCATTTGAGGAGATTTCATCATTCAAAGAATTTTGAATATTAACTCTAAATGGATTTACTGCATAGTTACCAGATTCATCATATGTTCTCTTAGCAAAATACTTCTTAATTTCAGAATATACTGATGTATCTTGTAATTTCTTAATTTCACCATTTGTAACACGAATTAATTCTACAAAATTCGTATCTTCAAAATCTAAAAGTGCTTTTTTCGCTAATTTAACACTTATTTTAAACCTATCTGCACCTGGTGCAGCATAGTTAGTAAATCCTTTAGCATTATCATTTAGAGAAGCATCATCATTCGCATTAATTACAGTTTCAGATATCTCCAGACCAACTCTATATGATGGTTTATTTGAATATGGTTCTAATACAACAACATCTTTAGTAACATTAACAAAGGCTCCTCTTATAAAATATACACCATGATCAATACCAACTGAAGATCCAATAGTGGAAGGTTCTTCTGTTAACGTTGTTAAAATGGTTTCACCAGCATTTAATGTAGTATTTCCATAAGTAATATTTTCTTCAAGTGTTAAAATTTCCTCACCAGGGAACATTTCACTTATTGAACTTGTTCCAGATTCATTATATTTTACAAAAAGAGTAATATCATCAACACCTTCACTTGGTGGTAAAATATAATTTTTAATAGTACCAACTATTTGAGAGTTTTGTCCTCTAACTTTAGTACCTTTTCCGTTATTATTATTTACTAACGCATCCAAATATATTGTAACATCAATACCAAGATGATCTGGATTTACTTTTACTGAAAAATATGTGTTATCATAAGTAACTGCTCCAGGTATAACCATAGAGCCTTCTTTGAAAATATGACTTCCAAAAGATTCTAACTGGTTCTGCAATATTGATTGAAGACTAGTTAATTCTCTTGCTTGAACTGGGAATCCAGGTTTAAACAGTACCTTATAAAAGTTATCTGCCTTATCAAAATCATCATAATAAGGACTTATATTTAAGTTAGTCTTTTGTGGCATTTTTCTTTAGAATTCCAGGATGATTTTAACGTCTTCTTTTTGTCTCTCATTACGAGCGATCAAAGGTCTATTGTCTAAGTAAACAATCTCCCCTGATCCTTTATTTATCTCTGAATTGGATAACCCATTTGAGAAGTTAACTCCCAAATCAATTAACTTAGTTCCAGTTGGATTAGTTGTTATTCCACTAAATGAGGTATTAATACCTGCAGAAAAGTTGGAACTATCACCTTTTATGGCATTTGATGATGCTTCAAAGGAATAAATTGCACCAGAAGTTGATATACCAGCATAATCAGTTTGATCATTTGTTGCTTTTGTAAAGTTTAGAGATCTATCTCTAAAATACTTCATCACTTTAGTATCAGCATCATATGAAGCAACATATCCTTGAGCAATTCTCCCATTTGTCAATACTTGTGTTATACGCTCACCAACCTTTGGTTCAACTGATCCACTAAGCGATTCAAAAATGAATGCTGATGTTGATGAAAATGTAGAATCACTATAAGTTACTGCTGTTCCCACTTTAGTTGGGTTTTTAACAATACCTACCTGTGCAAATTTAGTATCAGATGGGAAATCTTTTGTAGAATCGTCAAATCTAGCATATACCAAAATTCTATCAGTACCTAATTCCTTATAAATGTCATATCCATGACCTAAAGAAGGAGGTATAATAGGGACTAGTTTTGCTCTTTGGTTTGATGGGTGAGCAGCATCTTGCAATCCACCTAAATCCACTAATCCATAACTATAACCATTTCCACCAGAACTAACAGTAGCATTAGTTATTTTACCACCTACTACATCAACTCTTGCTTTACCACCAGTACCATCACCTAATATATCAACTTCTTGCCCCAATCCATCTGCATATTTACCACCAGCATTAGCAATATAAATGTGCTTGATTTGATTGTTATTTAATGTAGAATTTCCATTCTCTCTAACAGCTTTAATTTGAGCGTCTGTACTAATTGCCCAATCATTAGGAACAGTAATATATTCTGTAGAGTCAAACTTTAGTATATCTGCAGGTGAAACAGTATAAAGATATTTCCAAATATAACCATCACCACTAGTACCTGCTCTAGAAGGTTCTAAATCAGTGAACATTGGTTCATCTTGAGAGATATTTCCTGATGGATTATCACCACTTGAACCATTTGAAATGCAAACATACACTTTGAACTCAGAGTTCATTACATAATAACTTGCACCATATAATCTACTAGAATCATTTATTGGACTCTGTTGACCAGCTTCAGTTGAATAATCATCACGATACATTTCATATCTTTTACCAGCAGTCCAATCTATTCTTCTAACAATTCGTCTTATATTAGCAGAAGCAATTCTCTTACCAAACATCATAGTATCGCCCACATGAGCAACACTAGAAAAACTATCTAAAGGTTTTGGTGTTGAATTGGTTTTATTCCAATCACTAGATCTTCCATACCCAACTTGAACACTAGGTGATGGTGTTCCTGTTGGATTTGATAATCCAATAAAGACATAATATGAATTTTTTTCTGACTCTACTGATTCGACAAAATTGCTTGCGTTTAAGATTCTAAACTGATCAGTAACAATTGCTGGCATGATTATAAATTAAGTTGCTACTTTTTTTCTTTATTTATAGACATAATTTTATAGTCCACTAACAATTCTGATAGAACCTGTATTTCTTAGTCCAAATTCAGAATTTAAACCTTCAAAATACCTTCTTTGTATTGTTGGGAACGTTGATAATCCAGAATCAACGGTTAATCCAGTAACACCAATTGAAATTGGTGATGTTGATCTAGTTCCATTATATATTCTACCCCAAGATATAGTTCCTAACGAAGTTGTCAATCCAACGTTAGTTATATCATAGAAACCAGTTTGAGCAAAACCAGTAGTATTAGTTGAACTTAAAATATCACAGGTAATTTCTGCTCTAAAGTCACTAAGTTGTGAGAATGTATGAACTTTGTAGACATTATCTAGGAAGTAAGTTCCAATAGCAACTACGCTATTATCATGTCCATCAACAGAAGTAACTCCATCTCCTATTGTAGTATCTTTAATTAGAAGAGGATATCCAACTGCTAACTTATTAGCATTTGATTTATGTGAAGTAAAGAAGAACTTAAGTGCTTTAGTTCCTGCTCCACCAGAACCTTCTGCTGTAGAAATTCCAGTAATAATTCCAGTATATCCTTCAACATTATCAAATGAGGTCATTTCCTCTGTCTGATAGCGAGGTCTATTGATAATTACTTGTGGTGGATTTGTGTAAGTGTATCCTAATCCAATATTATCTATTGTTATAGAATCAACTTTACCATTTACAATATTAGCAGTTGCTTCTGCAAATGTAGAAACTCCAACTTGTGCATACTCATTCTTAACTGTTGTTCCAATACCAACTCCAATTGGTGCTGCGATTGATAATGTAACTGCAGATCCAACATATCCACTACCAGATTCAACAATAGTGAATCCTGATATATCACCTTTAGCAGAAACAGTTGCAGTAATTGCTGCTGCTACAGAGTTAGAAGGTGACATTAATAATGCGTCTACCGCAGTAATATTAACGTTATACCTATCAGCAGTTTCTAGTGCAGGGTTAGTATCATCTTCATAGAAGAATGCTTCTGCATCATCAACAAATATTCCACCAATACCTGAGTTTCCTGAGGTAAGACTAACATCACCAATAACTTTTGCTGTTGGATAAATCTGTGGTTCAATAATTTCTCTTGCTTTAGATATTAATTCACCCTTAATAATCTTATCTTCCTTCTGTTTTGTCCAATCAACAGGTTTGAAGTCAGACTCATTAATACCTTTTCCTCGGTATAATGTTGTTTCTACAAGATCAGAACCAAGAATATCCTTAATAATTCTAACCTTCTCCTGATCTACAGTATTTGTAAATGCAGGATTCTTAAAGATGCGAATATCATCACCAATCTTGATAGTTTCATTAATATTAACTATCTCAACATCAACTCCATCTTGTCCCTTATAGAAGAATACATCAACTTTATCTTTCTCTGATGGTGCTTCTGTAAAGGTAAATGTAGTTCCACCTTCAAATTGATATGCAACATTAGGAGTCTGCATAACACCATTTACAAATATAACTAAAACTGCATTTAGATCAATTTGCTCTCCTAGTAAAGACTCTTCATCAATTTCAAAACTTAATAATTGACCATTACGGAATAGTGGGAATCTCTTTCTAGTTCCAGTTTGCATAGGTGAAATATCATCTATGAAATCTAATTCACCAAATTGCCAAGCAGCGAAGAAATCGTTAAATGTTGAAACGACTTCAAGTTCAAATTCTTGTATAGGTTTCTGTAGTCTCTTATCAGTTACCAATCCAATTGGTTTAAACTTATCACCAACAGCGAATGAATATCCAGATCTAGCAATATCAAATTCTGAAATCTCAAACATGCTTCTAGCAGTTCCAACATTTGTTGTTGCTTGAGTAACATTAAGATTTAATAGTAAATTTCTACCAGTTTCTTCTGTTTTACCAATACCCAATCTAGAAATACCAACAACTGGCATATTTTCATAAATTGGTTCTGGTGTTGAAACCTCAGGATTAACATATTTTGCACCTTGATTGGTAATAGTAAATTCTAAAGAACCACCAGTTCCAGCAGGAGATTTTCCTACCTGCAATCTAAGACTGTTTACCGTTACTCTACCTACAGGTAAATCAGTTTTGTATGCTGGATCAGTTGTACGTGGATATAAATGATTTGTTTGATATGCATCCTGAGCACACTTGAATACCAAAGATCCTTTTACAATTCCAACAACAGCATTTGATTTCTGAATACAGTTAGATACGGTTTTACCAGGTACAAATGTATGTGTAAATTGAGATAATGATGGACTTGGATTTACATTAACTTTAAATGTGTTAGTTGTTACTGCATAAATTGAAAGCCATCTTCCACTTGCGTAATCAGTCGGTCTTGGATATCTGTGTTCTGTTTGATTATTATCCTTTGTACAGGTAAATGTTAACCCATAATCTTCAATTAAAATCTTATCTCCAACAGAATAACCATGATTTGCCTTAGTTAATGTTAGATTTCCAGTATTCTTAACATAAGATGCATTTGTTGGTGTTGTGAGAGACGCACCAGGAATTCCATGATTATTACTGATAACAACTAATTCACCAGTTGATGGATCATAAGTTACATTACTTGCTGTTGTAGATCCATATGAAACAGTAACTCCCTGATACTGAGGTGGAATACCAACATTTACAGTTACAGTAGTTCCTGTTACAGCAGTAATTCCTAATGCTCTATTATATGCAGGATCAGAAGTTCTTGGATAAGAATGTAATGTTGCATGATTATCAGCATCACAAGTAAAGATAAGTGCTTTAGGTTCTATTGTTAAAGTATCTAATGCTCTCTTAATAGCACCTGCTGCTCCACTTACAAATGTATGCGTATCTGTATTAGTAGAAGGAATTGTGTCTAATACCTGAATATCAAATGTATCTGTCTGAACATTAGAAATTGCAACCCACTTATTACTAATAGGATCACTAACACGAGGATATGCAGTTGTTTCATTACCACTTACAGCACCAACATTACAGGTAATAGTACCACCAGATTGATCCACAGCAGTTATTGCAATAGCAGTATTATATGCAGGATCAGTTGTACGTGGATATGTCTTAGTCTTGACGTTACCATCAGCAGTACAAGTAAAGGATAACTTATTAGCACCAATTGTAACTGTATCACTAGTTGTAAAACTATGTGATCCAATAGTCATTACACAAAGACCAGTATTAGGATCATATACTGCATTTGTTACATTTTTCTGAACACTACCAGCAGTAATTGTAACAGCGTTAGTTGATGTTCCACCAACCCAAGTATGTGCTGAACCTACACCATATTGGCATTTAAATGTAACTGCACCATCATCAAGTCTTACATAGTCACCATTAGAGAAGTTATGACCAGTAATCTTCAAGGTCATAACACCTGTAGTTGGATTATAACTAGTGCCTGATTCTGCCTGATGTGAAGTAGCAGCAGATAATCCAGTAGTAGATCCAATATTTAATTCTAATTCACCTGTTACTGCATTATATGTGGCAGCAGAAACAGATTTCTTCGTAGTACCAACAGTAATAGCATCCCACTTCTTAGTTCCTTTAAAAATATGAGTTCCAATAGAATTTACAAATCTATGCTTATTTGTTGCAACCTTAGCAGTAAATTCTGCACCAGTTCCTCCTCCACCACCAGATCCAACATTAACACTAATAGTATTAATTGTAGAATCATCTAATCCTAATGTTTGTCCTGCAGCAGGATCAGTAGCACGAGGATATGGATGAACACTAACATGCTTATCTCTAGAACAAGTAAAGTTTAGAGATTCTGTTGCAATAGTAACTGTGTTTGTTGCTCTCCTAATAGCATTTACTGCTGCAGGTAGATTTGCAACAAATGAATGTGCATAATTACCACCAGTTCTAACTGCATTAGCATTTGCACTACTAAATGTATGTCTAGAAATATTTGTTGATGGTATTGTAGTTAGAGTTTGAATTGTGATAGTTGTATCAGTAACAGACTCAATCTTAATTGCTGTATCAAAGAATGGATCAGTTGTTCTAGGATATGCCTTTTCAGAATTATTATCATCAAGATCACAAGTAAATTTGATTGATTCTTGATCAAGTTTAATACTTGTACCTGGTCTTAATGTGTGAGGACCAACTGTTATCTCCATTAATCCTGTTGTAGGATCATACTCAGCGAAAGTTGGTGTAAATGTTACTTCTGGTGAAGCACCAACATTAATATCAAAAGTAAATTGAGTTACATTTGATATTGCTATCCACTTACCACTTATTGGATCTGAAGCTCTAGGATAAGTATGGTTACTACCATTATTATCCATATCACAAGTAAGTGTGATTGAATGATCGGCAATTTTTATAAGATCACCGTTAGAGAATCCATGACCGTTAGTCAATACACCTGATGTGATTGTCATCGCACCAGTTGTTGGATTGTATGTTACACCATTAACATCATGCTGAGATGCAGCAGTTAATCCGTGATTATTACCAAGAGTTAATATTAATTCTCCAGTTGATGAGATATAATCTACAATCTCAGGTGTATATTGAGTTCCTGTATTAGCGGTAATTGAATTTGTATTTGATGAAACAAATTTATGTACAAATTCTATATCAGTAGCACCAATCGAAACTGGATCTCTATAACCTGATCCAAATGTTAGATCATTATACCACTCATAAACACTTCCACCACCCTGATAAACGTGTGGTATAGTAGTTAAACCAGCTTGAACTTCAAATGTTCTTTCAGATATAATACCAGTTATAGGTAAACCTCTTTCATGATCTTGGAAGAATGAAGTTGTAACACCAAGATATCCACCACCACCGATTGTTTCTACTGCGTCAGCATCTGCTGTAACGAACGTGTGAGCACCTGTAAAGGTTGATGGTGTTCCTCTTAGTACATTTACCTTAAATGTATCTGTCGTTACGTCAGAGACGTATAAGTACTGATCATGAGCAGGATCAGTAGCACGAGGATATGTCTTATTCTGACTTGCTGATGTAACTTGCCCAACATTAACTGAAATTGATGTTCCAGTTACTGCAATAATTGAAAGAACTTGACCAGATGCAGGGTCAGTAGCACGAGGATATGGATGATTTGATCCGTGAGAATCCATATCACAGGTGAATGTAACAGCACCGTCAGCAAGTTCAATAGTGTTACTTGTAGTTAAAGTATGAGATCCGATATCCAATACCAATTCACCAGTAATAGGATTATAAGTTGTACCAGTTGAAGCAGTTTTAGTAGGACCAGTATTAGGAGTAATAGCGTTTGGAACACCACTTACGAATGTATGTTGACCTTGACCACCAGTACAATTGAATGTTATTGAATCTTTCTTAAATCTGATTGCATCTCCATTAGAAAGACCGTGATCATTAATGGTTAATACCATATCACCTGTCGATGCATTATATGATGCCGTGTCTATAGTTCCAACAGTATTAGTTGGGCATCTAAATTCCAAATGCTTTAAGTGAACTGTAGTTGGATACTGTAATGCATATCCATGAACAGAACTTGTTGTAACTGTTATGATTCCAGTAGTATTATCATAAGCAGCAGTCTGAATACCAATTTCATACTTAGATGATGCACCTATTCCAGTAATTTTATCAATAGAACCAGCAGCAAATAGGTTGCTATTATTTTTTAAATTAGGTTTAACTTTAGCACCTACAAGTGGAGCATATCCAATACCTGGAGTAGAACCCATAGAAACAATCAGTCCACCTCTTGGTAGTTGATTCTGATTAATATCAAAATCAGATTGCATAGGAGTACCATTCTCTGAAGATATTCCTGTAAAGATAACACTAGAAATACCAGCAGTAGAATCTGACTTTATCTCATAATTATTACCTGCGTTGTTTAATGTAAGAGGAGTCTGGAATACACCATTAATGAATAGAATACCATTTCCAACAGCAACACCAGTTTCTGTATTAGCACCACCAACAGTCATTGTGTAAGTTTTACCAATTCCAGTAAAGGTATCTGAAACATCATCAAACACCATATTAGTGTCATAATTGCTTCTTAAGAAGGTTCTACCACTAAATTCTGCTCTTACATATGGTAAGTTTGTATCATTCCTTCTTGCTCTAGTATTTCCTTTTGGTGGATCTAAGAACCATACAGTACTATCAACTATATTAAAGGATCCTCTGTGAACCCTCGTAGCGGTTGTGTCAGCGTGAGAAGTTGCTGCTATACCCAAAGATCCTCTATTAACTCTAACAACGGGTAGAGTACAAATACCGAGAGCTACATCAGTAGAATCGTTTATAGTTCCATCAGAAACACTTGCAAATCCTACTTGCTCAACCTTCATGTACTCACCTTCAATTTTCAACACATCTCTTGGTTGAACTGAACTAATTCCACTAAGAACGAATTGAGAAGTTCCAGCACCGATAGCACCATCAAGTGTATGCTCAATTGAAGTAAATGTAATTGGTTGTTGAACAATACCATCTAATCCAATAACAGTTTTAGATAGTTTCTTAGTCATATCAAGTTTGTGAGCATTACCCTCACCAACACCAGTAAATGTTATTGCAATACCAGATGAAATGTATTCTTTTCTACTGAATAACTTGAATTTCTTTTCATTACTAACTTTAACAAATACAGTTTCTGGTAAAAGATCGGTTGTAATACCAGCAGTATTAGTTGTAGATCCTATTGATACTGCAGTTGATCCAACACCAACGAATGTTGATCCAGGAGTATAAGTTAACTGCTCATTATCATTAAAGAAATGATCTGGTATGGTGAACTCACCAGTTGCCATATTCAACTGAGTTGCATCTGCAGGATTGAATATTTTAGTGTAAATTGGAATGCTATCATGTTCCAATTCAAAATTAACCTTATTTGCTCTACTTCCATTTACACCATCATAAGCAGATAATAATATACTCTTCTCTGCAGGACCAACAAGTAGAGATGATGGAGTATTACGGAAATCGTTTATTGTATTGAATACTTCATTATATGCTTGAACTTCAATTAAACCCGTTTGTGAGGGATCTGGATAGAAGTTAATATCAATATTATTTCCTGATGTAACTGCTCCAATCGTACCTAATCCACTATTAGATTGTCCTGTGAATGGATATTGTATAGTGGTTGCAGTACCATCATCTTGCATAACAACTGATTGATGTATAGCAGATTCACTATTACTAGAAACTCTTACAAGAGTCTTAACTGAACTATCAATTCTATTATCAACTCTAGAAATTAATATTGGTGTTGAAGTTCCTGTATGATAAGTTGATTCTAATCTAGCACTTCTTTCAGCACCTATAGGTTGTCCAGGAACTGCATATCGGTATGTCCCAACTCCAACAGGTCCATTATTATTAATTGTCGCACCTAAACCAACAATATTTGTACTTGCATTAATTACTCTCTTCGTATCATTTTCACATTCAAAGTAAATTGTACCAGAATCATATCTTGCAGTAAGAACTCCAACTCTAGATGCACTATAAGAAACATTTAATGCATCAACATAAGTTTCTGCATAGAAAATATTAGTTCCATCAAAGTCTACTATAACCTCACCGTAGTTAAGTTCTTTGGTAATATCATCTTGAAGTAGAATATCAGCAAAGAATCCATTAAAATCTGAATCAGAGAATTGTGCTATGGTTGTTGTAGTAACTCCAATAATATTATCATTAGCATCTGTTTGTCCAATTGCAACTTTTACATTAGCACCAGTTAGATCAATCTGCCCTATTGAGGTTGATTCAGTCTTAATTGCATTAGTAACAAACTCTGTTTTAAGGATCTTAATATCATGATCCCTATCATACTTATCAGTAGGTAAGAAGTTTAGTGCCTTTCTCTGGAATGCATCTGATGTTGCTTCAAAATCACCCAACCTCATATTTGTAAAGTCTGATGATTTCTCAATTAAAAATGCATTATTTGTAGTTGTTAATACTGCTATCTCTGATAACTGTACATCAAGTGTATCTGCATTAACAATCTGTACCAAATATTTTGTAAAGTTTCCATCAATCTCTTCAACTTCAGTAAATACATCTTGGAATCCTTTACTTGAGAATCTTCCACTAATGTCATCATGAATTAGAACTCTATTTGATTTACACTTTGTATAATCTGTTAATTTTGTATTTTGGAATGTTGCAAATTTTGATTTTATTGGATTTACTTCAGGTCTAGCATCATAATCTCTTCCAAAATCAAAGTTGTTGATTGTATCAACTCTCTTATCAGTCATAAGATCAACAACTATAACTGGAGTTGCTTGAATTGTAGTTCCAATACCAACAACAACAGAAGATGTTATACCAACATCAGAGAAATTCTTAAGTCCTGATGGGTGAACCAATCTATTAAGAGGATTGATTAGATCATCCCAAGGAACTGGACTCTTAACTGAGTATGATAGATTCTGATAGTAATCATTATTTGGTATAACTTGGAAATCTTCATTTAATTTTCCAGTATTATCCAACCACCCATAATCCTTTCTATTAGAATAATCAACCTTAAATTTAGCTCTATTTCCAACAATATCAGTTACTGTTGCACTAATATTACTATTAGCACCCTGTATTCTATCACCAACCCTTAATTGATAATCACCATCAATCTTAATGAAATCTTCCCTAGCTTCTACTACTGTTAATCCCCTTTCAATAAACTTATCTGTACCTTTAACAAGAATACTTTCATTAAGTAATAATAATCCCCTCTCTTGAACAACATCAAATACAGGATAATTCTTTCTATTAATAATATTTGCATAACCAGACTGATAAGTCTTAGCAATACCTGGATTAGTTGTTAGTCCAGCTATACTATATTTCAAAATTGCTGGATTTGAATTTACATAATCATCAACCTTAAAGAATCTATATTGATAATTTGCAGAGTTATAACCATCACCACCAGTAGCAATACCAGAGGAATTTGTATTGGTTTGTGTTCCAATACCTGCTTCACCAAATAATTCAACACCTTCTACAAAAATCTCATCTCCAGTTGTAAATGGTGGGTTTACAAACCCGTTAATTGGAGTTTCTAGAACACATGTAACGATTCCACTTCCACCACCAGTCATGGAACTAATTCCAACACCATTAGAGTTGTTAATAGTAACAATTCTATGAGTTACTGATTTTAATCCTTGAATAGGTGCAACAATATTAACCTCAGAAATTGATTGATGTGGAGTATTTGCTGTTAATGAAGTTTCATCTACAACTTTATCACTCTCAGGATCATAAACAATAACATCTGGAGCAGATAAGAACTGATTACCACCATCTACAACTTCAATAGATTTTATACTATCTACATTATCAATCCTAACTACAGGAGAAACAAATGCTTCTGGACTTAAAGTTTTGTCTGATGGATACTCATAACCAATATCAAGAATCCTTACATCATTAATTCTTGCAATTGATGTAGAAAGTGCTACAACATTTGCATTTGCTCCTTTTTCACTAACAATATTTTCAAATTTTGGAATCTTCTTATAATCAACACCTTTAGAAATTACTTTCAATTCCTTCACAGATCCAATTACAGTCTTAGATTCTGTTGAATATTCAATTATTTCACATTCATCTTCTTGATATGAAAGAAGTTCTGGTATTTTTGTTGGAGAAACTTTAAAAGTATCCGAAGTTATACCAAATACCTTATAGTTACCACTATAAGCACTATCTACAAACTTAATTTCAGAATAATTTGGAACTAATGGATCAGCAGTACTAATATATCCACCCTTTTCTATTCCATAATACAATTGAGTTGGAGTTGTTTTTGAGAAAGCAATTGATACTGTTGATGTTGTACCAACTCCTACAGTTCCTAAACCACTAACATTAAAATTATTACTATCTTGAGAACTAATAAATTCATTCTTAAACTCTTTATCATAGAAGAATTTAAGATCATATCCAAGTAAAGAAGTATCAGAAACATTAAAAGATAACTTAGAGTTCTTAGTTACCCTTAATTGTGGGTTGACTAAGGAAACACTATGAGTTTGACCTCCAGTTGAAGTGATACCAACCAATAAAGGTGGTTGTTTTTGAACATCTTTTAGAGTTTCACCTAAACTAAACTTATCTGATGTCTCCTCATAAACATAATAACAAGGATCATTCAATCCATCTGCAGGATCACTACTCTCATACAAAACTCTATCACCAGTTTTATATCCATGATTATTAATTGTAATCGTATTTTCTATTACATCGATAGCATCAGAACCAAATCCTGTTCTATTAACTAATAATTTCTGGAATTCTGTATTGAAAGAAAGAGTTAATGGTGAAGTACTACCAACACCAACTATATTATTTGGTATAACATTTAAGTTAACTACATCACCATTACTTAAACCATGCGTACTTGTTCTTGCTGCTCCAATATTTGTAGTAACTGTTGTTGTAATATCATCAACATCACCAATCACTTGATTATGATGAGATTCTAATGCATATTCATAATCATCAGATCCATTACCGTGGAAGAATAATCCTTCACTTGTACTACCAATTGAAGTCCTTTCAGTTACAAGACCAATATAATTTTGTCCTTTATTGATTGCATATACTGTAAACTTATCTGTTGTTACATTAGGAAGATTGTATAGATTATTTGGAGCACTCTCCTCACCAACAATCATAGAAGTAGCAGTCCCTCTTTTAGTAAGAGTTAATTTCTGACCATTAACAAATGGATGATTAGGCAGATATATTGATCTTGTTGGAATTGAAACCTGTTTTTCAGTTTCACCAACAGTATAATCAACAATAATTGCAGTACCAGCAGTTGTACCAAGTCCTACTGATTCATTAGCATTAAAGTAAACTAAGTCATTAACCTTAGAATCAAACTTTTCAACCTTAACAGGTATCTCAATCTCTCTGTTTAAAATATCTAATTTAGATCCATAAGTATGTCCAATACCTGCACCATATCTTTTTACCCTTAAGATAGATCCTACATCAAAAATATTAAGGACTCTAACAATCTCACTATCATTAATTTTGATAGAAGATCCAATAGAAACTGAATTTGGGATTACATTTACGTAAATATCATCAACTCTACCAGTAACAACTGCATTTGCAGTCATAGATTGAGCAAGTCCAATCTTATTGGTCGAAATACCAACAGTAAATGCATTTGTGAGATGAACTATTGAACTACTTAATCCAGAAATAGAAACGGTATCCTGATCATTTATATCAAAGAATGGTGAATATGTTGCAGTAACTGTATTACCAGTTTTCCATGTAAATACTGCATTCTCAAATCTAGTTAATTCAGTATTAACATTAGAAATACCAATACCAACTAGAGATTTAACTTGTCCTCTAAGTCCTACCCCAAAAGTTCCAGCATCATTAAAATCGGTAAAATCACCAACTTTATATCCTTCACCACCATCTAATACCTGTAAATCATCAATTTCTCCTGTAGTTACAGATTCAACTGTTGTTAATTGTCTTAAGAATTCATTAGATTCTACAATAAAATCATTATCAGCTAAAGCATTACCAACTTTGTATGGGAAAGTATTTCTTGCTAAATTGGAAGTATTAAAATCAAATTCTTGAGTTAATGTGGTATTGGATGAAATATAAGGAGATCTGTAAGTTTTACCAATAAAATATGGGAAACTTGGTTCTAAATCATTTGTTTGTGTACTAGGTGCTACACTAGCAAAATAAGCATAAACACCATTTGGAAACTCATCGGTCTTACAGAATCTACCATTATGCTCATCGAGAGTATAATCTCCTGTATATTGCCAATCATCAGTAAAATATCCAGCCTCAAATTCACTTGTAGATGGACGATCTACAACTTTAGAAGCATCTAGAGTATAACCAGAAGTTACAATTCCAACAGCAGGTCCTAATTCATCAACTTTAGTATATCCATATGGACCATAAATTGGATTTCCATCATATGCCCAACCAATAATTGGAGAGTGTTTTGTTCCATCATCGTTAAATGATGTTCTAATTTCCGATGTATATCCATGAACACTAAGATGTAAACTATTCTCACCTTCAGAATTTAAACTATAATTACCTTGTCTCTTATTATTATCAACTACCAATCTTCTAACTCTTGGTTCAAACTTAGCATTTTTTCCTCTTGCTTTAACACTAAATGTAACCAAGGAAGCGGTATATCCAATACCAGGATTAATTACCTCTACACCAGTTAATCTTCCTTCACTAATATTTGGTTTAAGAATAGCACCAGTTCCATAAACTCCAGCACCAGTAACACCAGTTGTAGTCATCCCAACTGCTTCTACACTAACTTCTGGTAAAGAGTAATATTGTTGCCCTCTATTTAAAACTTGAACATCAACAACTTTACCACCTACAACAGAACCACTTACAATAGCGTCTTTTCCATTTTCAACAGTTATTTTTGGATTTTTTTGTAAATTTAGTATTGTTGAACCATATTTGGTTCCTTTCTCATAAAGATAAACATCTTTAATTTCACCTGTGACTACTGGAGTGAAATTAAATGATCCAGTAATAGTAGATCCAAATGAAACTTCTGCATTTACTTTGATATCTGGGTATTTAAATGTTTGAAAACCAGAACCTTGAGATTCTAAACCAACATAATCACGTCTTACAAAATTATTTCTACTTAAGGTTCCAGAACCAGCATCTGCTAATCTAAACGAATCATCATCAACTTTTAATATATGATATGAATTGGAGGTATTTAATCCACCAATAGTAGTGCCTGAAGTTAAATACTCAACTAAATCCCCATCTGCAAAACCATGTCCCTTAAAGTTTATCTTTGAATATCCTACAGAAACATCTGTTGGTTTAACATGTAACTTTCTATATTGATATCCAGAACCAGAATTTATAACTTTAACTGATTGTAATGTCCTCTTAGATACTGTTCTAAACTTATGAATACCAGCAGCATTAGTTGCAGTTGAAATACCAATTGTATTAATACCAGCAATTGCATCTTCATATGTTTTATGCAACTGAATTGTACGTGAGTTAATGATTCTGATATTATATGGAGCACCAGTTGCTAATCTTCCACTAGCAGTATTTGTAGTATCTCCGTATCCACCAACACCAATAGCAGGATTACCATTACTGTTATAGAAAACAACCTCACCAGGTGCTAAGAAATGCTGCTTTTTGAATGTAATTGTCTCATCTTCAATTGATATACCACCATTAAAGAAAATATCTCTACTATCAAAAAGCAATTCTCTATATCTTTGACCAATAACTGGTTCTAAAAGACAACCAGTTCCATTACCACCAGTTAGTGAAATAGCCTTTACTTCATCTATATCAAAATCATGTGGATCTACAAATACATCTTTAACTGTTCCTTCAATAACAGGTTCTATTAATGCTGTTACACCAGCACCAATACTATTTTCAATAACCAATCTTGGTGGATTTACTACATCATAACCTTCACCAGTATTATATACATCTACACTATCAACAGGACCATAATAAATGTAATCTTCCGATATAGGAGTTCTTATCTGAACACCATCGATCAACATACCAATATTGTTAACTGGTGTTTCATTTTTACCAGAAACATATAGATCTTGACTTAATGGAAATTTCTTAAGAATTTTATTAGCAGATAAATTCTTACCATACTCACTTTCTTTTGTAAATGTATGAGTAGAAGTTGTTGCAAGTCCTTCAGCAGCAAATCTAATAGCATTTACGACATTACCTATCATTCCTCTGGAACGATATAGTCTAATTTTACCAGGTTTCTTTTGAACTATTTCAACATAGTAAGTTGTACCAGATTCTAAGTTAACTAATGAATTAGACGATTCATAAACTACAGCGTCTCCAGTAATTAACTCAATTTCATCATTATTTCCAGATAGAATTATATTATAATCCTTAGTTACACTATCATATCCTTCTAACTTATCAGTTGTAGATGTTATTTGAAGTAAAGTTCTCTTAACAGATGAAGATAGTGCATAACTTGGTAAAGAGTTAGATGCAACATAACCATCAATATCATCATCAGTATATACGTTTAGTACATCAGATATAATATTTGAATTACCCTCTTCTATTTCTATACCTTGACTGGATGCTTTATTCAGTTTTCTTCTTAAATCATAATGCAATCCAAGTACAGGAGTGAATCCAGATATTCCAGAAACTATTACTGCATTACTAGCAACATCAATATTTGTAATTTGAACAAGAGAAACTTCAACATTTTCAGAGTTTCTACTTAAAATTTCTGCCTTATCACCAACTTTTAAACTAGATTTGTCGATTGAACTCCCCAATACAAGAGTAGAACCATTAATTTCAGTAATCTGATATCTAGAACTAGTATTGTAAATCCATGAGTTAGCGAATACCTGCTTATATGATCTACTAGTACTTGGATTAGGTATGGATTCACCTACATTCTTAACAAAAATCCTTTCTCCTTCAGAAACTGAAGAGATATCTGAAATTGTTTTGAACTCGGATAGAACACCAGTTATTCTTAAATCAACTCTTTTTTCTAAATCTCCATCTTCATATCCAAAAATTGTTTCATCTGCTCTAACATCAGAACCAATACCAATATTTTCTGTGATGTTAGTACATCCAAAGAACTGATTAACTGATTTTGATGAGTATGTAATTGAGTTAATACCACATAAAACATAACCAGTTTGAGCAAATCCAACAGTAGAATCTACAGAAACGATGGAAGAACCAACTGAAACTGGTTCCATCACCTTTGTTCTACCAGGAATAGTAAATATTCCTTCAATTAAATCTCTATCAGAGTATCCTACAAATAAAGAAATCTTATAAAAGACCTTTTCATTTCTAGTTAATATCTCAACTTCAGATATGGAAGCATTAGTTCCAACATCATTTGATTTAAAAACAGTTTGACCAACTAGTTTTTGAGGATCACCACTAATTCTATCGGCAATTATAACTTCTCTTCTTATAAATTCTGCACTAGAAGGTTTAAATAAACGCTCTTCTAGGTCTAATACTATAGATTCTTCCCCAAATAGAACTTTTATTAGTATTCTAATGGATTCTTGAATACCTTTTGACTGATAAAAACTTCTAGCATGTTTGATAAAGTTACCAACATCAAGATCTTTGGTAAAATCGTTATCTTCTAAACCAGGTAAGAATGTTTTCTTTAACTTTTTGTAAAATTCTTGTATGAATAATACACTTAAATTGGTGACAGTTGCACCATTAGCATGAGATTCTGCCTTTGTATTTTCAAATATTAAACCTTCTCTATTGATATTATCTAAAGATGTTGATATTCCAACTTCAAATCCACTTACACCACTAAATCCACGATGACAACCAAAAAAATCAATTTCACCTTTACTAGTATAGGTGATTATTTCATTACCAATCTTTAAAAGACCATAGGTATCAGGAAAACCTTTAGTTGATGCAACACTAATTGTTGTACCTGAACTGGTAATAGGTGCAGTAAGAGTTGTAGTTCCATGAACAACTTCAGGAACTAGGTTATCAACCCTCAAATATTGATCTAAATTATCAATTAAATCAGTTGTACCACCTTGAAATTCTTGCGAAAGGTAATATGATTTTAAAAAATCAACAGCAAGAGGAAAATCTGACCTTACAAATTCAGGCAGCTGACTCTCAACTATTTTATTGACCTGAACTCTCTTATCAATACCTATGCTCATTTATTTCCTCTCTAAATCTCCGTTAGAATAACTTGATGTGTAGTAATCTCTTGTGAATACAACGCCAGAAACATCTTCTCCAGAAGCAATTACGTCCTTGATCATATTTATCTTACTATTAGAAACGTCAAAACTGAGGTATAAATCCTTCAATCCAACTACATCATTTGAATCTGGGAACGCTTGAATCTCTATAAGATTATTTGCTGCTACAGTTGAAGTAATATTTAAGGTATTTAAGATAATTTCACCTTTAGTGTAATCAACTACTCCTGCTGATTTAGCAACAACCTTTAATTCTTCCTTCTGATTTCTTGCAATTACACTTAAAACACCCTTTCCACTTCCATCTAAGTTGCCATCTGCAGTCTTATTTGGAACATCTGTGATGTATACAGTATCACCTGATCCACTCAAGGTAAATCCAGTACTCTTTATATTAAATCCTGCAGGATTAATGTGGAATTTGTTACCAAAACACAACTCATACTGTGCAAATTGATTAAGAAGAACTTTCATGTCTCTTCTAATCTTCAACGTCGTTATGTTAGAAGTAATTGAACTATCAACTCTATCAATTAATTGAAGTATCTTACTATACTTAAATCTTCCACCAAACTTATTAATATCTACAGTTTTAGAATAATCTCTTAAAGAACCTAAGATCTTTGTCCGTAAGTTATCAGCATTAGAAACTTGAGCAGTATTAAAGTATACCGTTGAATCAATTTCAACATATAGTATCTTAAGATCAATTATTTCAGAATTAATACCAGCAATAGCGTAACTCTTTAACTTTTGTTTGATCTGTTGCTTATCAAAATCAGAAACATAAGTTCCATTTTTTGGTTTGATACTAATTTGAACCTTACCAAATTGTGGTGGATCTAACTCTTCACCACCAATTACAGCAACAGACTCTGTTCTAGGGTAAATTGACTGTATTATTGCCTCATAATCTCTGGGTGTAACCGCCCTGTACTGTGCCGAATACAGTCTAGGTGCAAAATACTTAATGGAGTTAACACTCTCCATATCAGCACCGTTTGTCGCCCCATTAACGGTGTTTATTGTAATACCAGAGGTTGGTATTACGGTTGGTGGATTAGGTGTAGTATTTGGATCTTTATCAGAAAATACACCTTGGAAACTAAATGCTGATGCACCATTACTCTCTGAACCATCAGTTACAATATATCTTACTGTAATAACTGAATTAGTCTCTAATTTCTTACCAAAATACCCATCACCAAACAATAATTCATATTTTTCATCTTGAACTTCTTGTATAAAGAATACTTCTGAGGTCTTATCAAGATTGAGAACATTATCAATCATGGAATATTCTCTACCCATACCAGTATCTGAAGGTCCAGATACGAATACTCTAATGCTAGAAGCATCAATGTTAGGGTTTTGTAGTAAAAATCTTTGATCTATACTATTATTTGCTAAAAATTGTACTTCTAATACTGTTCCCTGAAAAACAGAAACAGGATCAGCAGCAGTTCCAAACGATGCAACACCATTTTTAATGGCAGCATGTAAAGGTTGAGAGACTGAGAACCTATATGTTGTGTTATTTGCAGCTCCTACGCACACTAAACCTGGTTTTAAGTAGAGTATAGGTTCAGTTGAATCAGTTTGCACATCAAAATAAACTGATGCCTCTGCAGATGCTTTTGAACGGGGTATATAACCAATATTTCTTGCAAGAGAAACAACATTTTCTCTAATAGTTGCTGAATCTAAGAAGGATTCGTTTGCAACTAAGTTTGCATTAAAGGCATTAATATAGGTATTATACGCTAAAGTATCAATTAATACTGAAAAGTTTGATCCTTCAAAGTCAAAATCACTAAAATTACTGTTAGCACGAAGATAAGCCCGTATTTGAGCTTTAATTTCGTCAAAATCTAAACTTGTAAACTGAGTAAAAGGCATATTATCTCGTTGGTTCTAATAGAAAGGTAAAAGATTGCGTAGGTACTGGCAATCCTCTTATATCAAAAATAATCGTCACATTAAAAGCGTTTGAATCGATGTATTCGTCTATCTGCACCCCTAAATTCTCAACTCTGGGTTCATAAGCAGCAACAGTCTCATTAATTTGATCCTCTATTATCTTAGTTAAAGTTGGATAGAAGTTTTCAAAGAGACTCGCACGTATATCAGTTCCAAGATTTGAGTTAAAGAACCTTTCTGTGGGAATAGTTTCTACTAAATTACGAACAGATCTAACTATTGCACGTTCATTTTTCAATATTGGAATATCTTTCGTCACTGGATGTGGTTTGAAAGATAAACTAATATCTTTAAATGCTTGTGATGTGCGTTGAACTGCCATCTAAATTGTATATTTAGTATTATCTCCCTTTATTTATACCTATTCTTCAGATTCTTATCATGCACTCCCCATAGACTGAGGAAAACAGTCTGCCCAAGAGGTAACTATGTACTTTGTACCGCCAATTGGGGGATTTCCTCGATGAGTATGAGTCCAAAATGGAGGAAAAACAATAAATTTACCTGCTTGCGGTTTAATTCTTACATTTTGATATAGAAATTCAGTTTCTCCACCGTCAAAATCTCCATTTAGGTACAATAAAGTAACTAATTGTCTATGAGGGGAAACTGTTCCTGCATCAAAGTGCCATGTATGGAACCCTTCACTTGGTTTAGTTCGTTGTATTTTACAAAATTTATGTTCATAACCTCTAGTTTTTAATATTTCATACTTCTCCATATATTCTTCTAAAGCCAATCCAACTACTTTATGCCATTGATAATAAACACTCATAGTATTTGCCATCGTTGCTTCACTAATAGCATCACCATAAGATAATATCTGATTTATAAACAACTGAGTGTCTTTTGTTTTAATATCCGTTCTTGGTTTTATTAATGGCATATACTGATCCGATTTAGCCATCACTTCAAAATACTTAATTATATCTTTTAAGTTAAGTACATCGGCATCAAATAAAAATTCGGAAATAAAGTTATCATGATGCTCATAATCAAGAATTTTAATAGGAGAGGACATTATTTACCCTGTCCTCTAGATCTTTTCTTTGCTTTATTACGAGAAGTAGCAGCATATTTGGTATGCTTACCTTGTCCTTGACGAGTCTTTTTGGGTATTGCTTCTACGAAAACATTACCACCGAGTCCTTTTTTGATTGCCATAATTAAATTTGCTTAATTTCAGTTCGTAAGTTATTTGGATTATATGAACCATTGTCATAAAATTCATATGCAAGGTCATCCATAACATTAAAATATTCATCTTGGGTGAGATCTTCATAAAGAAGTTTATCACCCTCGAAGATACTATATAACTCTTTGTTTTTCATGTCCTACACGAATGCGAGGATCACACCAGATATCAAAACCTGCTTCTTTTGCATCTAAGCAGAATGAAACATCTTCTCCACACATATCTTGAACCTCTCCTGATTCAAATACTTGCATCTTAGGAGCAAACCAAGGATACTTGATTTCATCGTGTTCAAATACACCGTGCTTAATTAATGTCCATCCAAATCCAGTATAATCAACTGTAAAAGGCTTCTTACGCTTACTAATGCTTTCAAGTGTTTCATGGTTCATTACACCACCATTAGAACGGAAATCATCCTCTTCCATCCAGTGTGCAACAGAGGTAGTCTTACCATCTTCAGTACAATACCAACCAGCAGCGATATCTTGATCCATTAGAATCAATTGCCAGAACTTCTCAGTATTGAATACAATATCACTATCAATCCATAGTTGATAATCATACTTTAACTGTCCGTCCCAAGGTTTCTGATCAGGTCCACGCAAAACATTTGCACCTAAGCACTTACAACGTGCAAAGTTAACCATTGATGAGTAATCTTGTGATATCTGTATTGAAGCACCATTCTGTACAAGATCGAAACATAATTGTACAAAACTCTTTAGAAACGCATATGATACTCCTCTTCCTGGTAAACAGAACACAACTGTTTTACCTTTAACTAACTCCTTTGCTTGATCAAAATCCCACTCAGGTTCTTTCTTAACAACAGGAGATTTCGCTTTAACTGTAAATCCCTTTTTTGCCATAATGATTTGTAATTACCACTATATTATATTGGATTATATAGCAAAAGTCAAGTAATTCTTGTCAATCGGTCTTCACTACCAAAGGGACGAGTGGGGGTTGTATTAAACGATAAACTTACTCTAGGTTCGTCTGAATGATTCACAGGCACACTATGAGTTAGCATCGAACTAAACACTAATAATTTACCAGGCATCGATGCCACATCCATCTTACTCGTAGTATACTTATTTCGTTCATTCGCCACTTTACCTGTAGCATCAGGATAATAACTAAAGTTCCTTAATGTATTATGAAATCGAATCGGAGCACCTTTATTCATATCAGATGCTATGTAAAAAACTCCACTCAAATAAGAATTGGCATGCCAATGATCAGTAAAACTCTCACCAGGTTGATTTACATTAATCCACGATTGTTGTATATCAATTTCACATTCAACATCACATATCTTCTTACAATACTCTTCACTACTTTTCTTACAAAAATCACGTAACTCATTTAATTGATTTAAGATATAATGATTCTTTGATTTGTGATTCTGCCCACCACTTTCTTTATACTCTACATTATTCACAAGATCCATTATCACCCCCATATCTCCTTCATAGTCAAACGAGACAATCGGGGGTAAGGCAAAGGTATCAATAATGTTCATATCAAAAGTAATTAATTGCTAATACGAGTCGCTTACGGGCATCAGTACATGTCGTACTATAATGAGGTACACTACCATCGTGCAAACATAAACGATTTGCAACACTCTCTACACGGTTCTCTTTACTAAAATCTGAGAAAGAATCAACCTCAAATTTATGATTCTCTTTATCATATTGAATCATCTCAGGTCTCTCCCAATCATCATTCACCATACCTGTGTATCCATTACACGTATTCATATAGATTAATGCTGCCTTATGACTATAAACCATATCGATGTGTGGTGCATGTTCAATCAGTTTACCCTGATTCATATACATGATAGCTCTTGCACGAATAATCGCTTTAACTTTAAGTGTATCAAAGATTGGTCGTAATTGATAATAGAAATCATTCTCTATTTGTAATCCATTATAGAAACTACAAATAAAATAGAACTGCTCATCATTTGGATCATCACCACTTTGACCAGTTGCTACCTTCTCTTGAAACAACCATCGAAAATTGTTTGTATGTAATATCTGTTTGTCTAGATGATCAAAGTAATCTTTTGGTAAAAAATCATCATATACCTCAAAGTGCTTCATTAATAACTAGCGTCTTGTAATAAATCTTTTTCTTCTGCTTTTGTATATTCAATCTCTTCATACTCTATTTCATCCTTATAATACGAATGGTATAACCTACCCCATATGATTTTAAACTCATAATCATCTAAGTCTTTGAAGAGAACTTCTCCTCTCAAGTATATGTGGTAGGTACTACTCATTACGCCTCTTCCATAAAAATAAGGTTTCTGTCCATCTTGAATGTTAATTCGGTATCTTCAAACCATCCTTGATCATTTACTATCCATTCAGGTATTCTAACAAAATATTCACCAGTAACAGTATCAACCTCTATAGCGTGTGTTTCTTCTGCGGAATTTTTTTGCATTATGATCGTATTTGTCTTTGACATTATATATCAATTGCGAATGTTTTGCAAGAGCAATCCTATGAGGGCGTTTTGACATGCGAAAAAAAATTTGAATCCTGATGGAAAAGTAAGAGTCATTATGATTTCTCTCGCTTGGGTAACACTTTGTAGGTTAGGGTAGTTAGTGAATTTTAAACGGGGGGCGGGGGCATAAAAACCCCTGCCAAATCACGAACGAATCAGGTGGCACTCCCTCCCCTGATCATCGCTCTGCGATCCCTCTTATACTGTGCCTTCGCACGAGCGATCACCCCTTCCAAATCTTCTACCATACACTTCCCCAACCCCTTCGCTGGTGTGAACGTGCCGCCTCTACCTGATGATACTCTGGTAAGAGTGCCTCTTAGGTTTGTATCTGAAGCACGAACTGCACCGATTGCTTTTGCCATAACGAACCTTTGTGTGTATATGAATAGTATAAACGAAAACCCCTCCGAATAACGAAGGGGTGTGTAGGTTAATTAATTGGCACATAGTGCTAATAGTTCATCGTACTCCTCTTTAGAATACGCTCTGTGATCCTCCTTTACAAAATCACAAGGATCACAACCCTCAAGGTATAGGGTTAACCCATAGGGGGTTTGCTCGTATCCGAACTCAACCCTATCAACTGTGGATGTATGGAAACGCATTACTGCTGCCCCTCAAATATCTTCCGTGCAGTTCTTTCTATGTGTTGAACTGTACCAGTTGAGAAGGAGCATAACTCTTCCATCATCTCAGGAGTTAACTTGTTGTGAACACGGAACTCTTCCCACGCTTGTTCAAAGCAACTTTCCATTAGTGCTTCGTTTTGTAGGCAACTCATTTGAATGCTTGCTTATTACTCCTTTATTATACCAAATAAAAATCCCCTGTGAAGGGGATTTGATAACTCTTAATAATCGTTTAAGATTGAGGTTCTTCTACGTGGTGCATAGGATAGAACCTCTTCCTTCCTTCTACGCTCTGCTTCTTTAAGTGCTGCGTAGATTTCATTTGTTAAAGGTTGCATTTAAAAAAGGCAAGTGGTGGTAAAGAGTATTATACTAAGGATGGCAAGCGTATTACGCTCTTCTCTTACATCCTTAACATTTTGTAAAGCATCAAAGATTTGTGCTTTAGTGTTTTTCAAAGTGACTTGAGTCATTTGTTAAAAATCGTTTTTAGATTTCAGATAAGAATCAAGGTCTTTCTTTGCGTCATCTGAAAGAGTTTCAGAGATGGCATCCTCCATGAGTGCTTGAATAGCATCGTCTGTGAGGTAGTCATCGAAACGGTTGAAAGTCATTGATCTTTGTCTGATAGGTTAATATTAGCAGTTGAGAGAGCAACTGCAACTCATGATGTGCCAGTTTAATTACTGGTTAGGTTATCAAAGAAATCTTGTGGCATGGTGGTAGCATTAACACCGTCTAACCATTTGTTGATGTGACGACTGGTGGTGGTGCTCCACTTACGCTCTGTTCTGTAGTAATCGTAATCAGGTGTCCTTGCCGCAACAGGTGTATTATACGAAAAGAATACCTGATGCCCGTCAGCAAGGGTGATCTGAGTTTGATTAGTGCCGAGTTTGAGGAGTTGCATTTAGAATCCTTTGGTTAACATTGTTAGTATAGCAACTGAGAGAGCAGTTACCACTCAGGTGTGCCAGTTAAATAACCTTCACACCGTGTTCGTAGATGTAACCCTGTGAAATAATTGCACCGATTCTGGGATCTTTACTGGTACGAGTACCATCTTGAATCGCTTTATACTGTTTTTTAATCCTTGGTAAAATTGCTTTGAGTACATCCCAATACTTGAGTTTCCAAACCTCTGCAACCTTACCGCCTTCGTACCGTGCATAATAATGGTTGCGATAGTTGCCAATTTTTTCCTCCACAACATAACGCTCTTGCTCCTCCCAAGAATCTTGAACGGAGATGCCGTTGTATGTGGCGTTGATCTTATCGGCAATAGTGCTTTTGTACTCACACCCTCCCTCTTCATCATAGGCATCTGCCCCTGAATAATCATCAGCAACGGTATGCCCCAACAAACCCGCCATATGAATTTCACGGGAACGAGCATAAGAGAAAGGATCACCCCAACCTTCTTTCTCACAAAGGCGATAGAGTGATTCATAGAGTTTGCGATACTTTTGCTCTGGTGTTAGAGTTGGCATTTCTTTTAAGAATGTTTTGGTATGAGTTAATAATAAACCCTCACCCCAACG
>VTLG01005739.1_pt1 | contig 47174 bp, 67 predicted proteins | sample 4694571 | NCBI WGS metagenome assembly VTLG01 (sample SAMN12604809, study PRJNA352737) | marine metagenome | biome: ENVO:00000447; feature: ENVO:00000209|ENVO:00000569|ENVO:01000036; material: ENVO:00002151; isolation source: viral sequences binned using virsorter ... | reverse complement strand
ATCTGTCATCTTTTTGATGTCATCTTTTAAGTCTTGAATTTTCATGTTTAGTTCATCAGCCATCTCTTCTTGACGGTCTGCTTTCATGTTGTAACCCTCAATACCGTTATGATCATTTGGATTTCTTTCTCTTTGTTTATCTGCCTTTTCTCTATAGTCTTCAGCGGCGTCATCATGTCTCTGTCTTTGAGTTCTCATAAATTCAAGTTTTCTTTTCATTCTATCGATAGGTTTCATGGCAGCTTCTTTCTTTTTGTGAGCGTCCATTCTAGCGTCTCTAGCTGCATCTCTTTCAAAGTCTTGTCTGATACCTAGACTCCCTAAGGGTCCAGCTTCAGCAAGACTTTCAAACTTTTTTACAGAATCTAATACCTCTGAAACTAAATCTACACCATACTCTTGAATGAGAGGAAGTAAAGACTCTTTCATGTCTTTCTTCATTTTCTCTTTATCAAGTTCTTTGATTTCTTTTTTCTTTTTATCAGGTTCTAATTCTTCAACTTCTTTTACAGTGTATTTTTTGCCTGATACAACGAATTCTTTTTCATCGTTGTCTTTTGCGTTTTTCAATGCCATTGAGAACTTGTTGCCCTCGTCTTTCATTGCTTTCTTGATTGCTTGTCTTCTTTTGTGAAGATACTCGTCAGATGAATCTGTATCACCATCATTATCGATGTCTGCATCTGCCTTACCGACAGGGTCAAGTTTTTTACCTTCTAAAACTGACTTTACATCGCCAACGAGTGATTTAGATAGTTCTTGTATACTCATTATAGTTCCCCTTTTTCGAAATAGTCAAACAACTTTTGTTTTCCTGATTCGTTTAGTCTTAATGTTTTTGATAGTCTGCCTAACATATTTCTTTCTGCTAGTTTTTCGACTGATTTTTCTACAGAACCTTTGTCAAGTTCTTTTATTTTGTTCTCTACTTCTCTTAAATCTTCTTGCAGTCTTTGTCTTTCTTCTTGTAGTGACTCCAATGTCTCTTCTGACGCCTCTGTCTCTGCAAATTCTTCTTTAAGCAGTTCTTCGATCTCATTTTCTACATCAGTTTCTTCTGAAACAACTGGTGTTTCTTCAACAACTGACTCGACTTTATCGTTTTCTTTAACAAAAGAACGAACCTCTTGTAGTTTTTCTTTCCAAGTATTCTGTGCCATGATATAGTTATTTATATGTTCTCGATTCTTAAAACGAGAGCATTTTCTCCTTTAATTACTCTGTGATACACCATTTTTGGTATCCAATAATCGTGTCCCACAATCATTTCTTCTGGTAATGAGTCGTCCATCTGTAATTTCCAACCATTACCTCTTAAAACATGCACCTTTCTATTTGTTTTATCACGGTGCCAAACGAGTTCTTCTTCGTTTGTGTCATCAGAAAACTCTCTGATAACATATTTCATGTTTGTTCCGTGTTGATATTCAACACTATCTGTATAAGGTTTCATCTCTAGTATTTATTTACCAGAAAAAAGAGCCTCCGCCAGACAACCCTAACTGTTTTGCGTATCGTGGCAGTCTGCAAGACCAATATCCTGGTTTTGTTTTGTCGTTTGCAGTATCACAATTGTGTCGAGCAACATATGATGCTCTCGCCTTTGTGTCATCAAACTTCACACTTAAACCTGTTGTATCGCCAAATGTGACCTTTTTTACTTTGTCACCGTCTTTGACATACACATAAAACTTTTTAGGGCCACCTCTCTTAGGTTTTCCTATTGGTGGATTCTTTTCATCTTCTTCTGTGACATACATCATAGGACAATCTAAAGGCACTAGTTCGCCCTCATAGACCTCGTATTCACCTAAATCAGTCTCTAAGATTAGACCATCTATTTCTGTTAATCTGTATTTTTTCTCTGCAACGAGTTTTCTCGCCTCTTTTATAACTTCGAAATACATCATAGAACCTAGTCTAAAAGGATTGTCTAAGAGATTTGTTTTATTCTCTTGCATATCTTTTAGAGTTTCATCTATTGCGATGTCTTTAAATGTTTTAATAATCATGCTTTCTTCTTAATTGGTATACCAGATTTATTTGCTTTATCTATTGGTTTTCTTTTCTTCTGCATTTCTTTTTGTCTGATACCTTTCACAAGTCTCTTTGCAATCTTCTCTATTTTACCAGATTTTTTATCTAAGAATTTAGATAATGCAATCTTTTGACCTAAACCTAAGTCTGATAGTTTAGCACCTTTGAGTCTTTTCTTTGCGAGTTTATTTCTAGCGGCTTTTCTTGCCCTTTTCATGAGTGTCTTTCTGTCTATTTTGATTTTCTTTCTCGCTCTCTTTGCACCCATTTTCATTTTGGCACGATTTTTTCTGGCAGCTTTTGCCCTTTTGAGACGAGTCATCATAGAGTCTACTCTTTCGTCTAACTCTGCATCTTGATTGAAATCTCTAAATGTTTTCACTTTTTATCCTTTGCATCTAGATAAGCTGCTATCGCCATCTTTCTAATCTTTGCATCAGATTTACCCTTAAACTGAGGTGCATCTGACTGTCTGAAATCATCTATGTAATCACCTGCATCATCTTTCTTTGGGTCTAACTCCATAGTTAGTGTGCTTAGTTGTTGAATTATTGTCATGAGTGTTGGTTGTGGTATAGATGCAATTATCTCTGCTTGTTGTTTTGATATACCTTTAATCTTATCTAATTTTTTCTTGACTTTAGGCAATACTTTTGCTTCATATTTTGGTGATTTTCTTTTGGTGCCGTCTGATCTTGGTATTAGACCTTTTGCTTTGAGATGTGCCTTATCTGTAAATCCTGCCTTACCTGCCTTGTGTCTCTTCATTGCATCAGCAGTATTAGGTGCCTTTTCATCTAGTGTAGACATTCTTAGAAACATTTTACCTTTTTCTTGTTTCTTATCTGTTGCAGTCATACCAACCATCTTTGCAATACTATTGATATATTTCATACCTGCTTCTGCGTTCTTCTTATATCTTTTACCCATTTCGGATTTAAGTTTCTTCGTGATTACACCAAGAACTTGGTCAACACCTGTGACTAGTTTACCCTCATGTAGATCATCACCGTCTGGTGTGTAATCCATAACTATAGTAGAACCTGTTTCTATACAATCAGACAATGCAAACTTAAAGTCTCTGGTCTTTTTGTTTAGATCGTCTAGTGTTTCTCTTTGTTCTGAACCTCTAATCTTAGATTTTGTTCTTATAACGAGAGTTTGTAGTTTGTCTGCGTTCTTATATTCTTTGACAAATCGATTGACTACTTTTGGTGGTAAGGCATCTGCCTCTGTTGCATTAGGATTACTGAATGCGACTTCGTTTATTTCTATCTCTTCTTTAAAAACTCCACCAATTGTATTCAGAGCATCCATAAGTTTTTTGTTTTTCATTAATTCTTTTTTTAACTTATCGACTGCCTTCTGGTCTTTTGATTTAAGATATACAAACTGTTTTTGTCCTCGACCATCTACTTTAAAATTAACTTTATGTTTTTTTGCTAACTTTTCTATATATTTGGCGGCATTCTTTTTAGATTTTGTATCTTTTAAAAGACCTAAAGTTCCGTGAAATCCTACATTATCATTCCAAGGTTCGTTATATGGCAGAAAAACCTCGTTGACCTTTTCGCCATACATTGCTTTGAACTTCTTAGTGTGTTTAGATGGTTTTGTTTTCTTTAATTTACCTGTCTTAGGGTCTTTATCACCTGGTGCAGGTTTATAAGCGGCTGGATTATCATCAGACATACTCGCACCTCTCTTGAAATGTGCATCTCTGGCATCTTTTTTATCTTTCTTTACGCCTGAATAATATTTTTTAGGTTGAGTTCCCTTTTTATCATCAACATCGGGGTCTTGTGCGACTCTGCGTATTTTTTCTCTTAATAAGTCTAATCTGTCCATATTACTATTTATTCTTTTTCCTCTTTAAGTGCGAACCCTCTAAGTGCAGTATATTTCTTTTTAGTTAATACTTGTCTTTGTTTCCATATAGAAGACTTCTTATTGTTAGGGAAAGATGTAGACCATGTCATAAGTTTACCAAACAATGAGTTTGTTTTCTTCTGTAGTGATGACAAGTCATCATCATTTGTGACCTGAATAAAGTCTCTGCCAAATAGTTTTTTCATGATTGCAATATTCGTTTGTGAATTGTTCCAATCTTTTTCTACGATTGCATCTGGTAATTTTCTAGGTCGCATGTTGTTTCTTTTCTTTGCATTATCTAGTGATGAGCTGACATAAATCATTTTAGATTCATACCCTAAATGATTCAACATGTTTAAATACGCTCTTATTTTACCTGCGTTTGCACTCGTAGTATCAAAGATAAGACCTAGTCTGCCATCAATGTATCTATCTAACATTCTTGTAGTTTGTCTTTTTGCTCTCTTTCTGATTGGGTCTCTGATTTCGGCAGGCACAAGTTTTAAATCTAAAGTTTGACCTGCCTTTTTTAAACCTGTTTCAAATGATTTGTCTGTATTGACTAGTTTTAAACCTAGTGCTTTGAGTCCTAGACCATCTACTACTGTTGATTTACCAGAACCAGGACCACCCATAAGAAATACTGCCTTGAAAATGCCTGGGTCATATACGCCTTCTTGTATCAAGTCTTCTTGCATATAAAGTGGTAAGTGTGTATCTTCGTTGATACCCATACCCTTACGCACATCTTTGTATAATTGTTCTGCCTCTCTAGCATTTCTGGTCGGCACACCCTGTTTGAATGAATCTAAGTCGCCTTTTTCTGCGAATGCTCTCATCTTACTTGCACTCATGCCTGATACATCATCTGCATCTGCATCTCTCTCACCTGCACTAACGATTTCTATATTATTAAACTTATAAAAACCATGACGACCTTTTACTGAGTTATATTTCTTTAGCAATGTATCAAACTCTCTGATTCTATCTGAACCTACAACCATGTATATGTCTCGATATCCTTGATTGTATAATGCAGTTGCGATATCAAATACAGTTCTTGCACTTACATCTGGCACACCTATCTTTTTACCGAAAAACTTTCTAAGATATTTAACTTTGACTTTGTGTGGTAAAGGATTTTTCTTCTTGTCGTTAGAATGTGAAGTGAATATCATAGGGTCACCACCTGCCGTTCTTGCAACTTTAGATAGTCTGTCTGCTAGTTTCGCATGACCTGTTGTGGGTGGGTTGAATCGACCAAAAGAAAAGACTGCTGGTCTATCTTTTGCCTCACTTAAAAATCTCTTATAAGTTTTCATGAGTTTTGTGCCCTGTCTATTTGTGCCTTTGTAGGTGCACCTTTCTCACCTTTCTTTCTCATTCTTTCACCAGAACCTTGTTTGATTCTTTGTCTTTTTTTATGAATGTTTGCCCAAAGACTTTCGTTTTTTTCTTTTGTTTTCTTTTTCATCTTCTCGATGTATTTTCTATAAACAGCTGCCTCTGCCGTTTTGCCCATTTCTCTTGCTCTTTGTTCCATCGCAACAGCGGCCTGTATTTTATGTGCATGTTTTCTGCCTGAGTTTTCTATCTTTTTGACACTCGCCTCGGCAGTTGCAACATCTTTAAAACCTAGACCATGTATCGTATCTTTTGGATTCTCATCTGTATACAAATCAGAATGTTTCTTAGAGTTTGCAGGTTGACCTTTCTTTCTAGGTATTCTAGGGTTATCTTCTTCTGTGTATTCTTTAAATGACTTCATTTGTTCCTTACATTTCCTATCGCATCTGTATATGCAAGTGTTAGTGGTAATAATTCTCTGATAGGTAAATCTATCTTCAAACAGTTGACTTTAATTTTAGGATTAATTAAAACTGTTGTCAAAAATCTATGATGACCATCTATGATTCTATTATCTTTTGATACTACAAAGTTATTATTCTTAGATGTTAAAAAGTTTAGAGATGATTCTACACCATCTCTTGACACTTTAGCAATTGACTTATCAAAGTATATCTGTGCCTGTATTGGTTTTAAATTACCAACCGCAATCTTATCGTTTGATACTTTTACTATGTCATCTTTTGGGTCGCCATCTGCTTTTGCAAGACCACTATTCACCCATACTTTACCTGTCTTTTGATCTAAACCCTGTGGATATGGGTCATCGGGAAGTTCGTTCTTTGCAAAAGGTTTATTAATATCTATCGAACCTGATGATAATCTTTTCTGTAATAGTCTAACATCGTTATTAGAAATAACAGGCATATCTTTTCTTTGTGCAAATCCTAACTTCGCACTTCTCTGTGCGAGTGTGTAATTTCTATCAAAGTTAGGCATTTGTTTTTCAAAGTCATGTCCGCCTTTTTCGAACATCTTTTTTGCATAACTTTTAGCAACATTTATACTTGTGCTTAGTAATTCTAGTTTACCTGCCTTTGCACCACCAGCTTCTGATAGTATGTTTGTTAGTTCATCTATTATGTGTTCTAAAAAACTCTGCATTATTTGTCCCAATTTTTAGCAACTGTAAAGTTATTTAGTGAGAACTCCATACGATCTACTAACTTCACAGCTTTGCCTTCTTTATCAATCGCAACATATCCCTCTGGATTTACTGTCTTCAATCCTGTGTCTGTTCTTACAAATGTGCCAACTGATTTTGCTTTGTTCAAACCTTTTATTACTACATCTTTTGCGACTACTAATTGTGTTTGAAAAATACACAATGCATCTATGAATACTTTTGCACTCATTAATTCTCTTCTGAGTTGGTCACCCATTTTTCTTTTCATCTCTTTTGTTTTTTCCATTTTAACTTTCTTAACTACTTTATCTCTCCAGTAGTTGTCAAAGTATGAGAGATATTTTTTGTAAGACAAATCAAATTTACCTTTTCTAATCTGTGTATTCACATAAGTTTTATATGTGGCACCTGCACCTTTCTTTGCAATAGTCTCTTGAACTTTCATAAATTTTTGTAATGAAGGTCTCTTAATTTTTTGAAATGCTTTACCTGTTTCTGATAGGGCTTTTGTTAATGCAACAGTTTCTTTTGCAGTTAATGTAGAATTACCCGATACATCTTTGTATGATGCATCATCTAACCAGATATCGGAGGAGGCTCCAAGTGTTGAAATATCTACGCCAAAACTGGCACTTAAATCTGCAATGGTGCCACCAGAATATGATGTATGAAATACTATTCCGTATTTTGCGTTGTCGATTGTTTGACCTAATTTACTATCTTTTTGTATTGCATATAATATTGTATTAGGTTGAAATGTGATATAGTCTACATCATCTATTGTTTTTTCTTTCTTGTCACTATCTGTAAACATTAGATCGCCTTGAAATATCTTATCACCCCATGATAATTTTGATAGATATTTGTATGATTCTAAGAACTTAGTCTCTAGATCACCAGATAGTTCTGATGCATTTTTAATTTCTGATTCTGATGTGTAGAAAAGTGGTTCTTTATTGAATAGTGATTTCTTTGCGACAAAGAATCTGCCGTCTTCTGGATGTTTTCCTGCCCATATTGCTGGCGCACCATCCCATTTAACAGTCATGTTGACTTTTGACTTAGAGTTACCTTTCATCATATCTCTAAGTGACCTTACAAAATTTATAGCTGCTCGACCACCATCAATCCCATTATTGATGATTTCATCTTCTAGGTGTTCTAAATGTAAATTTTTGACTGCCATAACATTATCTTAATCTTCACCACCGTCTATCAGAGCTTGATAATGATCTATTTTAGTCTGAAATTCTGCAATTATAGAATCATAATCAGTGTTATATGCATATAATTCATCGTCAGTTTTAGATTCACAAAACTGCCATAAAGTAAATAATACTTCATCATTATCATTTGCAGTGCCATCTGATGTAGGATTATCAATTCTCCAATTATCCATGAATCCTCTTAATCCTCTACTTGTGGTTGTAGTATAACCGTGTGCAGTTAGTTCTTCATTGAGTAGAATGTCATCTTTGATTGCCAGTAAGGCATTTTTTATCTGTTGAAAATGACTTTTTTTACCTATGTTTTCGTCTCTACAATCTGTATTTACGCCCATAATATCCCCCTGTGATACTACTATTTAGTTTTTTGCGAGCGGGCGTGAGTGTAATTTCTCTTCTATTTGATTTATTTTATGTGAAACGATTTCGGCTTTACGATCTTCACCGTTTTGTTTGAACGAACGAAGTTCTCTCTTTAATTGAACTTTTTGAGATATTAGATTAATTACTTCGTTAGATTTCAAGTTTTTCATGATATAACTCTATTTATACCATTATATAACAAAAAAACCACCTTGAAAAGGTGGTTTTTAAGAGTAGTTTGTGTTTTAATATGTCGTCTGACCAATTTAAATCGATTTAAATCTACTACTAAAACAATCGACATGTGCATTTATTGTTCTAAAGTTTTGAATGGGTCTATTAGAACTCGGCGCTCGCCGAAACACTTAGACCAACCTTTCGGTCGATAAGAACTACATCCATCCAAAGCCTAATCAACTGTGTTCAGTTCTTATCTAACTGTTTAAAGTAGGGGAGGGGGCTCCTTCTCCTCACCATTCTTGCGCTACCCAGACTGCTTTAAACAATGTCTTTTAGAAAGTCAAGGAAAGTTTCTCTAATTTTTAAAAGGTCGCACTTTCAAGCCCTTTGATGTTTAAGTGTTATCTCACTATGGATAGTATACGAAAAAAATGATGTCATTGTCAACCTTTTGGCGAAAAAAACTATACTTTTTTTTCTTTAGATTTCATCCACTCTTGAACTATTGCGAATGATTCTTGTTTGTCTAGACCAAACATATCTCTTAACACTCTAGGTGCCTCAAACATATTTATCTGGCCATCTTCTCTTATGTCATCCAGGATATCAAAGTAATTCATGTAATCGTGCCACAACTGTTTCATCAAAAATCTCCGTCTGCAACTTGAACTACTACAAAACCCTCATCTCTCCACATGTCAACAACACACTGTCTATCATCGAAGATAAGATCGATTTTGCCACCCATATCTAAAAACTTGTCTGCAAGTTCTCTTTTGAACTCTACATCACTTCTGTAATCGCCGTCTGGTCTTAAAAATAAACCTTTATGACCATCACCAATCCAGTCTGAGATTTGTTTCTCGGTGATCTCCCTTTGTGATTCGTTTCTTGCACTAAAGAATGCAACTTCATCACCTTGTGCAATGAATCTTTTTGCTATATCACACACCCATTGAATAGGTGTATCGTTTACTGTCTCTTCTCTAAATCTGTTCCAATCTCTTGGTTGTGAACCATCAACAAAACATCTACGATGTTCACAATCAGCAATAGTGCCGTCTACATCGAAGATAACTGTTTGATTAATAATTCTTTCTTTTTTCATACTATTAGTATACTAAAAAGTGAGACCTGTTGTCAAGCGTATTTGGCGTTTCCTCTAAGTGCAAAGTATAGACCACCAACATATAAACTGACATGTAGATAGTCTTTATAGATTACATCCCATAGACTAGCAGGACTCAGAATCCATATAACACCAGTTGCAATACAAGTCATAGTGATACCACTAAATCTCGTTGTGAGATCACCTAACTCTTCAATAAACCATCTAAATGTTGGTTGATTTCTGCCGATTCTTGCAAGAAAGAAATGTTTGGCATGCCATGGTATCAAACCTAAAAGACCACCTGCAATCAAACCGATAGCGGCGCCTATCTCTCCCCATGTAACAAACCACCATACTATGTAAGGCAAACCCCATGCCTCTGCTACTGCACCATCTACAGGAAGTTTACTAAGGCCTTGTTGCATAAACATTGCAGATAGTGGTATTCTTAAAAAGAATGTTGCTATTGGTGCTGATATTTTAGGAAACATTGTCTTCTCTCTCGTAAGTCCAGTAATGCATATCGTGTTCTTCTGAATACCACTCTTTCTTGAATCCCCATTTTGTCATTATACCCTCAGCAGGCACATTATCTTTTTGAGTAAATGCATAAATTCTTTGATGATATTTTGTTGCAACAGGCATAATTAAATCCATAACACCTGCCTTTCTATAATCTCTATGTGTGCATACATCTATTGCAAGACACCATATATCTGGTGTTTCTTCATGTATATTAATGTTTAATACACCAATCCAATAACCTATCGGATAATCGTTATCATCTACAACTACAAAAGAATCAGTTAGATTCTTACAAATAAACAACCATGTATCTGCACTAAAAGGTTCGTTATGTGGATGATCTGACCTCTGTATGTGCCAACATGCCTCCCAATCTTTCTCTTGTATTTGCCTAACTTGCATTTGACATAATCTCATCTAACTGTTCTGCTGTTAAATCTGTCTTTAACTCAACAGTAAATGTGTCATCTTCATTATGTGTTACAACAAATGGTATCTCGGTACCTGCTTCTTGTAATATACCGATGTTCTCATTGAACTGTCGATAGTCATCTCTACTTAAAGTTGCGATCATCTTCCTACTTCTCCTAAATATTTTTCTTTAGTCTCTGGCCATGACATAAAACAAACATCATCATAGAACAATGTCTCTGTAAGATTTGTTCTGTCATTCTTGACTAAATTAGTTATTCTCTTTCTTGCATATTTTTCTTTCCACAATTCTGATAGTGCCTCAGTTGATGTGTCAAAAGATTTTACTAAATCTTTTTCTTCTATCTCGCCTCTTAAAAACTCTCGTGAGTTATCATAAAGTGTTGAGAAATAAATGCCTCTTTGATGTTCTGATTTAATTATGTCTTTTGGTATTTTAAGTCTTGAATACATAAACTGTCTCATGCGATTTCTATGGTCTCTTTTCAATGTCTGACCATTCTCTCTCTTCGCAACATACAACATAAAGTATCTGTCATTGTAATGTTTCTCTGCATACTTCAACATTTCTTTTTCTGTTTCTTTTGTCAACTCATATGATAAAGAACCTTTACTGTAACCCATTTTCTTCCAGTGTTTGAGTCTATCGTATTGTGATAGACCACCTGTTTTAGATTTACCATATAAAGATGTAGTTGTAACACTGACAAGTTTATCACCATAGTTTTCTTGCCATTGATTCTGAACATCGTCTGATAAACAAAGTAATGCAAGTAGTTTACCACCTGTGTAATTAAAACCTAGTGGTTGTAATGGCACTATTGTAGAACCAATACAAGAGTTGTTTAGTTTACCACTATTTGTTTTGTATTCTCTTTCCCACCCAATGTAATCATCTCTTGGTGTTAGATCAATAAAGTCACCTGTTATACAGATTACACCTAGATATTTACCTGAGACTTTATCTCTGACTATGTAATGTAGATTACGACCTATATTAGAACTATTCTTCATAGTAGAAGTAAATGTTCTTACACAATTCCATTTCTCTGGCCAAGAACCTGCTGATTGTCTATCGTTATCTAAATCAGTGTAAATTAATTCAGGTTCTAGTTTCTCAAAGTCCATAGGGTCTTCTGGAAACCAAATATTGTTTTTACTTTCGTTAATCAATTTGATATGGTCTTCATTGACTAATTGTTTTGATGCACCAAATAATGTGCCCATTTCTTGCGAAGGATATCTCTGTTGTATTTCTAGATACTTTTGATACAGTGTGTATTCACCAACACTCATCTTAGAAACATATGATAAGTCGTCTATGATTCTTTGTCGAAGATCATATTCTGACATGACTTCTTTTTCAACATAGTTTGCCTTGTATTCATCGTATTGTTTCTGAACAAATGGTTCCATTATACTTTGAAGTCCCTAAATTTTTCGCTTCTATCAAATACTGGTGTATCATCATCAACATCAACACTATCAATTAATTCTTCTTGTGCTTCTTGTTCTACATCATACAGTTTCATTCTACTTCTATCTACACCAATCACAAATCTTTTAAAGATTGTAGGGTCATTATATCGATTCTTTAACTGTTTGACAACTAACTGGTCTAAATCTTCTAGTTCATCTGATGTAATCAATGCAAACATTAAGTCGGCAGTTGCAGGCAGACCAAAAGATTCTGATGTATCTTCTAGACCAATATCTGTAGAACCATAACCACTTCTTGTAGTTTGAGTTGCAGACACCATAGGCACATCATGTTCAACTGCAAGACCTCTTAATTCTTCTGCAATACTCTTAACAAGTGTGTAAGAGTTTGCACCTGAACCTGGTCTAATTCTATGTGATGCACAAATGTTTAGATAATCTATAAAGATAATATCTGGTCTAAAATCTTTTTTAATGTTTAGTTCTTGTAGTAAATGTCTGAAATGACCTACATGAGCAGCTGCCGTAGGATATTCTTTGACAATTAATTTACCTTTTGTTTTGTTTTTGATTCTTTGTATCTTCTTGTCATACTCTTTCTTAGAAACATCTGGCAGTTCTTTCATTGGCACATTCATTGTGTTCGCATCGATTCTCTCTGCGATTCTTTCTTCACTCATCTCCATAGTAATGTAAAGAACATTCTTACCCATGAGTAAACAATTAGATGCCATGTGACACATGAACAATGATTTACCAACACCAGTTCCTGCCAGACAAATGTTTAGAGTCTTGTTAGGCAGACCACCTTTTGTAATCTTGTTGAAGTATTCAAGATCAAAAGGCATCTTCTCTTCTTCTGTATTGTAAAACTCAAATCTCTCATCAGCATCTTCTAACTGGTCGTGACCAATATGTGTGTCAAAAGATACTGATAGAGCATCTTTGAGTAAGTCTGGTATTTCACCAGTTGACCTTTTAGATTTTTCATCTAAGACTTCAATACTGTCCATGACTGCAATGTAGATTGCTCTATCTTTGCACCACTTTTCAGTTTCATCTATCAGCCAATCTAAAGGTGTATCATCTGCTTTGATGTTCTCTACAAGTTGTTTTGAGGACTTGACTATTGCATCTCCTTTCGAAGTTACATTATCAAGATTAATGAGAAGTGCTTCAACTGTAGGACTTTTAGTATACTTGTCGAAATAATTACTTATCTCTTCAAATATTAATTTTTCAGATGATTCGGTGAAATACTCAGACTTGATAAAAGGGATTACCTTTCTAGTGTAAGTATCATTCTGAATCAGATTCTTGATTATCGTGTTCTCGATTCTCGCTTCCATATTTAAAATATCCGTTTACAACTTTTTCTAATTTTTCCATTACATCTTCTGTGAAGTATTTTTCTGGATTGTTATTAATAGTTTTACCAAACTCAGTTTTGCCTGTAGGTAACAACACTCTAGTAGATTGTTTTTCAAAAACACCACTATCTAGTGCAAGATCAAGCAGACCATAATATCTATCAAGACCTTTATCATATGTTAATCTTACATCTACGATTCTGTTTTCAACAGTTAATCTAGACTTTGCATTCTTACAATGTATTATATTACCAATTACTTCTGTTCCTTCTTTTTCTTTCTTCTTTGAAAGATAAACGATTGATGAAGCGGCATATTTCAGACCAGAACCACCACCCATTTCTTTTGTAGGGAACATAGAACCAATAACATCGTATGTGTGATTAGTCACTATCATAGGGACTTTTGCACGACCAAGTTTTAAAGTTAAAACTCTGAATGCACCTTTGACAATCTGAGCACGAGTCATGTCTCTTGTTTCTTTACCAGCCGCTGTGTCTTCGATTTCTTTTGTAGTTGATAACATACCAAGTGAATCTAAACAAAACATCATAGGCGGTCTCTCTGACTCGTCTGTTTCAAGATATTTGTCGAGAATCGATATTGCTTGTTGTCTAAACTCTTGAACAGTGACAACAGGAACAATAATCATTCTGTTTGAATCGATGCCTCTCTCTTCAATCATCTCTTTTGTGATTGCAGATTCAGACTCGAAATAGATTACAGCAGAATCAGGATTATCTTCTAAGAACTGTTTACACATTCCTAATGCAAAGAATGTTTTACCAGTTGCAGATTCACCTGCGATTGCTGTGATTTTGTTTGCTGGAAGTCCACCATAAAGTGAACCAGATAATAAGGCGTTGAATATATAACTCCCTGTATCAACAAAGGAATCTACATCACCAGCAGATACGCCTTCTGCAACGATATTAGCATACTCGTTGCCAGATGCTTTTACTAAATCTTTAATAAATGACATAAATCACACCTCTCATAATTTAATTTATGTATACAGTATATCAATCTTTTGATATTTTGTCTAGACGGTTTTCGAAATCATTCTTCTTTGCTTGGTCGCAAAGTTTGTCCTCAAATCTGTATCTCTCTTCTAACATTTTTAATATCATAGTGACTTGTGATTCTAGATGAATAACAAAACCACAAATCACTGCAATCATGAACATATAGAATAAGTCCATTATTGATATTGTCATAGGTCCATCTCTTGTTGTGTTTCTAGAACCACTACGCCTTGTTCTACTAAGATTTCTCTGTTTGCAAGATGACCTTTCTCTATCTCTTCTTTATTTCCACCTGTGTATGGAACTGCATGATGGTCATTAATCATTTGTTGATTGATAGAGACTTCATTACCTGAGTGAAATAATTCACCTAGTATTCTGCCAAATTTTCCTTTATCATGAGAAACTAATTCTATGTCAAAAGGATATTCTAAAAGATTTTTAAGATGTTTCTTAGATGCTTTACCAAACTTCTTCTCTACTAAATCTCTTGTTCGGCTTTCAGGCGTATCAATACCCAACATCCTTACTCTTTGTTTTTTATACGACATGCCAAATCCTAGATCGATGTCTACATCTACAGTATCACCGTCCACGACCTTGACTATTGAAACTTTATATCTATACATATTGATTATGTTGCCTATGCTCCTTCTTTTTCTCCCAATCTTCTATTGCCTTCTTGATAGAATCTTCTGCAAGAACTGAACAATGTAATTTGATTGGTGGCAATTCAAGCGCTTCTGCGATTTCTTTATCTTTAACTTGTTTTGCCTCTTCGATTGTTTTACCTTTAAGCATATCAACAAACAATGTAGAAGAAGCGATTGCAGAACCACAACCATATGTTTTAAACTTGACATCAACAATTCTCTCATCGTCATCAAGTTTAATCTGCAACTTCATAACATCACCACATGCAGGTGCACCTGTCATTCCTGTTGCAACCATTGGGTCTTTAGGGTCAAATCTTCCTACAGAATGTGCCTGAGGATTATTCAAGACACTTTCGAATCTATCTACTACTTTTTTACTATATGCCATACTCTTATTTATGCAAAGAAAGAATCGAGACTCGCATTACCAAACTTATCTTCTATCTTATTTACATTTCTACTATTGAACTCTTGAAAATCTTTGTTGTATATGAATGGTATCTCACTTACTGTAGACCATTCTTTTTCACCTGGTGCCATAACTTTCCATTCTAAGTTGTCATCTTTCGGATAGTTTATAGTCCAGTCGACTGTTGAGTTAGAGAGATACTCTCTATCGTCTTTGTTTATGGGGTAAATATATTTGTATTGTTTGCCCTTAACTCTTTTCAAGTTCAAGTCTATTCTTTGTTCGTAGTTTGGTCTATGACCATATTTTTTACCATCTGTGTTAGGTAAAAGACCTTGCATAGTTCTAGGGTGAACTTTCTCGCCATTCTCTGTCACATATAAATCTGTCTCAGAAAAACCACCATATAAAAAGTTTGCAGACTGATATACATAACCAACTTTACCTACGATGCCGTCTGCCCATGTAAATAGATATTTGATTCTTAGATGTTGTCTAATCCATTTAATTACTAATGATAACATCTGACTCTCTGAATTTTTAGGCATATCGTCTGTCATTGCCATCTTACCTATCTCAAAGTAATCAGCAGATGTTAGTTCTGGAAATAAAACTTGTATTGTATGTTTAGGTCTAGTTCCCCACCCTAATGATAATACACCTACTAACTCTTCGTCTACATAACAACCTAACCAATGTTTCGTAAGTTTAGGTATTATAGGTGAGTAATGCCACTTCTGTAAGAATAAAGTTGCAACTCTGTAGTCTACTTCTCTTATTATCATGAGAAGAAACTATCAAGTGATGCAACAGGTTCAACATTCCAGTTAATCAACTGAACTATTGCCTTTAGTGGTTCAACAAAAGATTTATCAAACTGCATATCGTAATCAACAAATCTATGCAAGTCAAACTCTTTTGGTAATACTGATGTAAATGAAATCACATTCTCATTGATAGGATTAGGTGTTGTAAGATATGTAAAGTGTATCTTCTCACCGTTCTTGATTGTTTCATATCTCATGTCTAAACTTTTCTCTCTGAGATGATGATTGTATAACAAGGCACCTCGAACATGTATTGGTGTGCCTTTAGAATAAATTGTTGTAGGGTCTTGATACTGAACTAAACCTCTACAACCTCTAGGGAAACTAGCATCTTCGGCAGGCAGATTACGAAACTCTTTTCGTGCAGTCTCTACGAACTGCCAGAGTTCTTGTTCGTTGCCTGTCATCACAACATTAAGTGCCTCTTCTAGTTTCTTTCTAACCCATAATGGCGTTGATGACTTTGCAGTTTCTATACCCATCATTTTGAGTTTAGGTGTAGTGAGTCTTACGCCCTCATTGTCATGAACATTCAAGATATATCTTTTCTTGGCAGTCCAGATACCTCTGTCTGCAATGACTTCACGACCCATTTCCATTTTCTGTTCGAATGCATTTGTGTAATCTGCAAGATCAATAAAACCTTTTTCTAATACATCTTCTATCTGAACTTCTGCCTTAGATAAGAAGTCTATTACTTTATCTTTTGGTGCATCAGGTAATACTTGTTGCACTAATTTATCCATCGTGATATAGATTGAGTCTGTATCAATTGCAATTACATAATCTTCGTCTTCTGTTTTGAGAACATTGTTAAGATATTCATTTACTATTTTTTCTGCCCAACGAATCGCAAGTTGACCTGACAAAGTGATTGCCTCTGCCATATCGATAGAGAAAAATGCAAAGTATTGATTCGCCATTGCACCATAGGCTGAGTTCAGTGCAATCTTTCTGACTTGTTGATTGTTGTATGCCCTTTTAATTAATGTATCAAGTTCTTTTCTTCTAGGGTGTCTGATATGAGTTTGTTCTTTTTCTTTTTGATACTCAATCATTTTCTTTTTCCACTTCTTTCTTTCTTCGTAGAAAGTTTCCATGAGTTCAGGAAACATGCCTTGCTTGTCACGAGAGAATAGAACACCGTTTGGTGCCACTGTTGTGTTTGTTTGTTTACAATAAGATAAGTCACATTGTTTGTTTAACATTCTATCTACAGTAACATCTTGACGATTGCCTTTAATCATCTTCTCAGGCGAAATATTATACTGCATTATCAGATGTGGATATAGAGAGTTCAAGTCGAATGACATCACCCAATTATGACCACCAACAATAGGTTCTTTTACATAGGCACCAACGATAGGTTTGTTCTTGTCATTACCTGTTTTGAGTCTTTGTGGTGGTGTCTGTATGTTTTGTTCTTTGAGAAAGTTATAGATGATTGTTTCCCAATATTTCACCATGCCAAATGTGTCGATGTAATTACACTTCGCACTGTAAGCCATCGTAATAATCAAATCAATAAAACCTAGTTTCTCTTCTAGTTCTTCTACTAGAACAACATCTCGAACATTATATTCTAGAAACTTGCCATAATCTTGTCGATACAATGTGTGTAGAGAACCAAACTCACTGTAATCTATTTTACCTTTGCCTAGTTCAAACTGTGCAATGTAATCTAACTTATATGATTCTTGATTGTGAAATGTATTCTTACGATACAGTTCTAGATAGTCGATGATATTTACACCACTGAGTTCGAAAATTTGATTCTTCTGATAACCCATTGATGTATATTCTCTTGTGTGTGATTGGCCCCATGGCGATAACTTCTTGTGTTCATCTTCACCTAGAATCTTATCGATACGATTACAAAGATATGTAATATCAAAACTGTTTACATTCCAACCTGTAATAATATCAAACCACTCTGTTCGCCAATACTTGATAAACTTTTGTAGTAAGTCTGTTTCGTTTTTACAATTATGATAGACTAAATTTTGATTGTGTTCCCACGGACCGATGCCAAAGACTTGACACTCTTTGCCGAAAGGTTTGATTGAGATTGCATTAATTTTTTCTGATGCAATGATAGGGTCAGGAAAACCATCTTCACACTCACACTCAATATCAAGAGTCGCAGTCTTGATTAGTGATGTATCATATTTAATATCACCTTGAAACTTATCAGACAAATATGTATAAACATATCTATCATAACCATGAACTTCGAAACCCTCTACGCCTGAATACTTTTCTCTGAACTTACGAGCGCCACCCATTGAGTTTAGATTTACAAGTTCTAGATTACGACCGTCTAGAGATTTGTAAGGCGACTCAGACTTTTTAGATAGAATGTAATGATTAGGTCTATAATTAACTGCGACCTTTTGTTTAGTTCGACCTTGGTAACCTATGACTAATATTTTGTCACGACTACGACATACATTCGTATAAAAATCCATAATATAATTGTATCAGAAAAGTTATTCGTTTAATAGTGATTTTTTGCCTTCGAAATCAAAATGTTTTCTGATTACAGATTTGATTTCTTCCCAATGACCTATTTTGTTTAGTTCATCTTCAACTGTTTGCATCATGTCTGGATGATCTGCCACACCTGATGAATTTTTTGTTAATACTTCAACATTGATTTTATGTTTTTCAATCATTGCATCTGCATGTTTTAGTTGTGCTGTTAGCACTTTGTTTTGAAAATCTATCATAATACTCCTATGTTTCCAACACCATCTGTTGTAGTTCTTTACTTCTTCTGCCAACTTGACCATACCATCTAGAGTCTTCCATTTGTCTAGACATTTCTTCCCAATCACCTACTGAACATGCATATAACATATTTCTAAACTTAGATAGTCTATTTGGTCCTAAGTTAAAACACATGTTTACTAATACATGTTGTATGCTTTCTGGAAGATCATCAAAGTTCATGTTGTTCTTTTCACAAACATGATATGTTTCTTCTAGATGTTTATCAAAATCTGCTTCGTAATATCTATCTACAACTTCCTGTGATATAGGCGTGCCCTCTGGTTCGCCATACTCTTCATCATCTTCTCTTATAAGATGTCCGACACCAAGTGTCAAATAACCAAGTGAGTCTTTATATATTTCTAAGACTTCTCCTTCGTGTCTCTTAATCTCTTCCTTTAGAATCTCTCTGTTCATTTTCCCTCTTCATTTGTTCGTCCATGAGTTCAACTAATATATCACCCATTAGATCGTTAAGTTTGTTATTATTTAGTAATTCTTCAATTACTTCCTCTGTTGCCTCTACTCCGTCTGGCACTCTTCTTATAGTTCGTTTGAAGTTGATTTGTGGTTCACCATCTACAAACTGCACATCACCATATTGATAGACTAATCCTTTCCATTCACCAGATATCAATTCAATACCTGCATCTTTCTCATAAGGATTTTCTACTACACGATAAACTTCTTTGAATAACATTATCTTATTATATCTATGTCTGGATTTTTATTCCAAACTTCTAACTCTGTTCTTAATCTGCCGTCTGATTTGAGTTTATCAAATCTTTTACCTGCTAATTTTTTCCACCATTTGACTATCTCTTCTAATTCAAACCTATCATAGTTAGGTCTTTTAGTTAGTGTATCTGTTTCTAGATTAAGATAGTCTGCAACATTATCATATCCGTATGTAGATATAAATGTTCTCTTCTTTTCTGTAAGACCTTTTGCATCTACAAGTGCCGTCTTAAATGTTTCTAAATCTTTTCCTTCTAATGAGTTTCTAATAATCGAAATCATTTTAGTTTGTGTCTTTAACTTTCTACTTGATGCATCTTCATCAACAAGTGGTCCTTTATTTCTATCTTCAAACCATTTTCTAAGATCGTGGTATTTCTCATCGTTGATTGCAGGCACAAAGTCTGACAATGTTAAACCTGCATATCTTAGAAAAGGTTTCATACCATCATATTGTGATACTTGTTTTGTAGAACCATATAATGATGTTGTCTCAAACATACAGAAGTCTGTATTATACTTTTCACTTAGAGTTCTTCTTGCAAGATGTGAACAACAAATACCTGCAAGTAATTTACCACCAAGATAATTAAAACCAAATGGTTGTGTTGGCACTATTATGAAACCCATGATTGCACTATCATTAAATCTCTTCATAACTTCCATGTTTGTTGTCTGTAATGGTCTGCCTAAGAAATCGTTTCTAGGTTTAGAGTTGATTGTTGGTGAACCGAATCTAATAAAACCTACAATTTTATTTGTATTTACTTCATAGACAACCCACTTTAGACTTTTGCCTGGCACTGATTTTTCTATCGCATGTGATGTGACTATCTCTAGATAGTTATCATACATATCGTTTGACACTTCTCTACAAACGAATTGCATGTCTTCTGGATGCATTGTAAAATCTTGAAACATCTCATCTTCTGGTCCATAACCAAACAAAGGTGTTGGTAAATCTTCCATTCTTTCTAGTTTTACTTTGCGAAGATAATCATCGATACGACCAAAGTTCTTATAGTAGTCTATAAAAACCTGTGATGCATATTGAGCGTCTTGTTTAGTGAGTATCATAATAAAAAACCTGATACCATTTTACAACAGTATCAGGTCCTTGTCTAGTTGTTTTATTCAGAATCAGTTAATGCTCTTAAAACATTTTCTGGTGCAGACGCCTCGTATGGGTCTGTATCTGCTAGGTCTCTCATGTCGTCTTCTGCAAAAACATGTTCTACTACATTGTCGTTAACGACCATTGCATATCTCCATGATCTTTTGCCAAAACCTAGATTACCTTTCTCTACTAGTGCATCGACTCTAGATGTAAACTCAAAGTTTCCGTCTGGTAATGCTTTGACATTTTTTATGCCTTGATTTTCAAACCATGCATTCATTACAAATGTATCGTTTACTGATAAACAATAAACTTCATCTATGCCTGCTTCTAGAAAATCATTATAGAGTTCTTCATAACCTGGTAATTGTTGAGACGAACAAGTCGGAGTAAATGCACCTGGAAGTGCGAAAATTAATACTCTCTTACCTGCAAATGATTCACGAGTATTTAAACTCTGCCAATCATCATCTTGTCTGAAATTAAAATAGACTTCTGGTATTGAATCGCCAACATTTATCATAATATATCCTCTTTCGAAATTGGAGCGAGATAACAGATTTGAACTGCTGTCTCTTTACTGGTAGTAAAGCGTTTTGCCTTAAACTAATCTCGCACTTTCTATATTACTAAAGAACTCCAATTATTGCAAGGGGTTTTTTAAAAATTATTTAATTTTTATTACTTGCGGTTTTTCTTCTTCTGGAATCTCTCTTTCGAGTGAGATAACTAGAAGACCGTTGACTACATTAGCAGACTTAACTTTGACATGTTCACCAAGAGTCCAACTTCTTTTGAAACTTCTTTCTGAAATACCTTTGTGAACAAAATCTAGTTCTTGTCTAGTTGTATTGTCGCCTGTCACGGATAAGATTGAATCTTTATATTCAATACTTAGTTCTTCTTTGTTAAAACCTGCCACTGCTAGTTCAATGAGATAAGAATCTTCTGATGATTTAATCACATTGTATGGTGGGAAGTTGTCGTTGATATTCGAGATTCTCTCCATGTCTGAAAAGAGTTTATCGAATCCTATTGAAAACGGTCTGAATTGACCAAATGTATCTATACTTGTCATTTGTTTCTCCTTTATTAAGCAAGATTGTAATTCTAATCCCCTTATGGGCAATTAGGCGTATGAATCTCTTTATATCCGAGCTCTTTTTAAGATGTTCCTCGAAAGGTTCACCCGAGCTCTTTTCAAGACATAAAGAGTTCATACTAAAACTTTCATTCTTACTTTGTGTCGATTCTAGAACTCGTTTCTGTTAGAATGAAAGGTTGAGTTGATATAGTCGGATTCTTAATCTTACGATTTAGTTTCCCTTATATCGCCTCAGTTAGTTATCGAAAAAACCTGCGTTTTGATTATTCATCGCCGACAAGCCAATTTAATAACTAGGATCATTATATAGTGTTTTTGCCAGCTTTTTCAAGGGCTTTTTTCAATTTTTTTTATTATTGAACCATATTGATTACTCTAGGTAATCGACCTGATTTCATGAGTCTATGTAGTTTGTCTGCGTAGTAGGCAGACAATGATGCTAATTTACGCATTTTTATCTCCTATAATGTATGGTGACTATCCGTAACTGCTCTTCGATTTCTCTACTTAGTCTTGTCACATAATTGTCACAAAAGTATTTAGTGTATTATACTAATTAAATACTATATTTGCAAGGCCTTTTTTAGTTCTTCTCACTAATTCGTTCTTGACCTTTTGTCTTTTCTTTGGTGGGTTATCAGTCTTATTGAAATACTCTAATAAATCTTTTAATGGTTTTGACTTCATGTAGTCATGTTCTATAGTTTGTTTTTTAGTATTTCGATCTATCTTGACAACTGACTTTGAAAATTTTACTGGCATAATTTCTCCTTCTGTTGTTGAACATCTCTATAGTTTGCAAATGCCTGTAAAGTTATTTCAGGTATTTCAATCTTAGAATAAAAATTAAACATATCAGATATCCATTGACCTACAAAACCATATGATAGACTTGGTAAATCATGTTCTAATAAACCAAGATTCATCGTGGTGATTTTATATTTTCTATCTGAATTATATGTTAAGTTATTTGACATGTGATTGAGTGATGCCTTTTGAGAGGCATACATGTGACCTTTTGATATGTTTGGTTGTGATGCACGACTTGATATGTTGATGATGTGTTTAGTATCATCATCTTTCCAGGCACGATGAGCGATGTCTAAGATTTTTGTTTGTTCAAAGTCTTGGTGTGCATTATTAATTAAGACATCTATATGATTTGAATTTTCTTTATCAAATATCCAACAGTTTGTATCATTCATAATGATGTCTTCTATTCTGATACATCTCACTTTGGCCTTATTTAATGCCTGCAATTTTACTTTTATTGCAAGTGCTAACTTACTACTTCCTGTTATTGCTACTTTCATAATATTCCTTAATTAAATCAAAAGATGGTTTACCAAATAAAGAACCATCTACACTACATTTATTACACGGTGACTTTGAACGGTCACCTTTCATCAATCTTTTTCTAATCTTAGTCATTGGTTTACTAAACCATACATCATGTAATGATTGTTGCATGAGATTGCCCACAACATGTTCTTTACCCCAATCATTAGAACAAAACAATACATCGCCATTCCAATCTACAAACATTTTGTAAAAAGGATAATGACATGGTTTACCCTGTAAACTTTTTATATCAGACTCTTCTATACCAACCCAATCTATTACACCACTTCTATTGTTCAAGATCAGACCGTGTTTTTCAAAATCACCCCAATGCATTCGATATTTCCATTGGTCTTCTTTAAGTCTTGCCTCTTTTATCATTGGGTCGAAGTGACTCATTTGTTCTGGACCATCGTATAGATTTATATATATCAAATCTAAACCAGCTTTCCACATTAGATCGTGTAGGTATTCAGTTGTTAATTTATCACCATTTGTGTTACATTCTAAAGTTGCCTGAGGTAAATGAAATCTAAACTCTTTTACTATTTGTATAAAATCAGGATTTAAAAGATTCTCACTGAATCCACTAAACGATATTTTACCAGCATATTGATTGTCTGCTAACTCTTCTGCAATTATACCTGCACCCTTTACAGACAAATGTAAGTTTCTATTTGGATATACATTTGGGTCGTGTCTAGGACAAAAGACACATGAACGATTACATAGTTCAGTTGTGTTGATCTCAACAGTTAGAATAGAATCTAATGGTCTGCCTTGTTTCTTTTTCCAATGTTTCTTTTCTTGTTCTCGTCTGTGTTCAAGAAAATCATACTGGTCAACTGCCTGTATGGGTATATTTCTTTTCATTATCTATATTTTATTACATCTTTTGTCTGCTCTTCTCCAGACATTGTAATTATTACTCACTACTAATGCCATTAGAAAATTAATTTCGTTCATGACTTTTTGGTCAAGAACTTCTCTTTTTAAATCATACTCAATCGCAGGTGTGAGAATGACAGTCTTGACAAAGAACATCTTTTGCACTGATGGTCTTTCACCAACAATAGGATTCAATTCTTTAACGCAATCGTATTTAAGTCCTTTATATGTTGTATATATGTCTGCTAATTGTAAACCAACAAATGAAGCCCACTGTGCGTTTGATATTGGTTCAACAAGTGTAAATGATAACTCGTTCTTCTTTTCCTTTAACCTTGATATCATCAACTCTTGTGTATGCGTGGTCTTTACCCAATCCAGCAGTTCTTGCCGATAACAACACTCGAATCCCATCATAATTTCTTGTTTGGCCTTCGAGTCTAGCACCCAAGTTGACGGCATCTCCGATGACGGAATAGTCAAATCTAAGTTCTGAGCCCATGTTTCCGACAATACACTCGCCTGTGCTGATGCCGATACCAACATCAATGCGAGGAAGACCTTGTTCTTCATACTCTTTAATAAGTTCATCTGCTTTCTCCGATATTTCTTTAGCTGCATGAACAGCTTTATTTGCGTGGTCTTCACAATCAAGAGGCGCATTCCAAAACGCCATGATGCAGTCCCCCATATACTTATCTATGGTTCCGCCATGACTCAAAATAATTTTTGTCATTGTGTCTAGATATTTATTGATTAATTCAACCAGACCCTCAGGATCATTTTTGTTCTTATAATGTTCTGATACAGGAGTAAATCCGCATATGTCCATGAATAGAAAAGTCATCTCTTTTCTCTGACCACCTAACTTCAATTTACTAGGGTCTTTTTGTAGTTCTTCAACCATCTCTGGAGATAAATATTTTTTGAACTGCTTCTTAATTTGTTCTTTGAGTTGATAAGTTGTATAGTATTTGTTGAAAGAGGCATGTCCAAAAACTACAACGGAGGCAATCGATGAGTAGAAAATATCGAAAAGAACGAGAGATGAAGACCACAAGTAGAAACCCCCACCCACCTGAACTGCAACGATACCTAGACTCGCTATCGCCGAGACAGCTGTGGGAAGTTTGTAAACCGATACCCATATTCCTAAAAGAACTATCAGAAGAAGAACAACTTCAAGAAATTCAAAATAGTAGGATTGCTGTATTTGAACTCCTGTCGAGACGGTTTGGATTAGGTTTGCTTGAACTTCGTGGGGATACATTGCACCCATTGGGGTTGAAATTGGATTACTCAGTCCTTCCGCAGTTAGACCATACACCAGAATCTTATTACTAACATCTGATTCTTGTAAATCTGCGAATGATATGGAATCAAAATGGTTCCAGTATGAAATCATAACATCAGCGGTCGATGTTGTTTCGATTGGTTTTGCACGACCCATTCTGACCCATTCTATACCTGCATCTTGTGTGACTCTAGTTTGATAATTTCGGTGATCACCCAATGCTCTCAATGTCTCTAACGCAAGACTAGGATAAATTACATCATTTGCCATGACGATGACAGGAGCGGAACGGATAGTCTGGTCAAAGTTAGGTGTATTTGGCACTGATGGTGTTGCAACTGTAACACCCATGCCATATGCAGAATCTTGTAGAAACTGTATAGGACTTACTAGTCCGTCAAACTGCCATACATGTTCTTTGATGGCACCATCTCCGAAAACACTCGTGTTAACATACGGTGCGTTACCTTCACCCGTTTGCGTGGTTGGTGCGGAAGATAAAACTGTTAATCTATTTTGTAATCCGTTTGCAAAGTATTCATCTTGACCGAATCTATCTTCTTCTGAAAATAGTATATTAAATACATGTGTGTTTGAGTGATGTGTTTCCCATAGTGTGTCTGCATAAACATCTCTAGGAAATGGATATTGACCATACTTCTCTATAGACTTTTCATCTATATTAACTAGAAGTATATCTTCTACATGTTCTTTTTCTTTTGATTGGTGTAGATAGTCGAAGTATGACCACTTGATATTATCTACGATATATGGTGACCAGATTTTCAACCCTAACAGTATCAATACTGATACTGCAACAGTTTTCCATGAATACATTAATTACCTTGTGAGATGTTCACTGTGCAACCACCTGCTGTATAACAACTTTGTGTGAGTGAATAACTTTGATTAGTTCCGCCTTGTTGTAGTAAATTAAAAATTGTATGTTCTGTTCCTGTTAAAATCACTTGAGCATTATGTGAACCACTGCCTTGTTGTGTCATAGTGGATTCTGAATCGTCAGACTGACCATAAAAATATATGTGTGCGTAATGACTGCCTGTTCCTGATTGACTTATTTCATGTTCTACGCCGTCAACATGAATATCTAAATTATGTGTATGTGTGCCACTTTGATATACATCTACTGTATTAGTATCGCCCCATATATGACGACCATATGTTGCACCATTCCATTGTTCTACACTTTCAGTATTATCAACACCATCAACATCACCACCCCATGATTTACCAGAACCCCAATATGATACCCATGAGATTGAGTTACCACTTCCGTTCTGTTCTAAATTAAATGTGTTGCCTGAATGTGCGAAAGTAAAGTCTATGAAATTACCATAACCTATCTGTTCTACATTTAATGTAAAATCATCACCACTGCCGACTTGTTCGACATGCACATGATTGTCATCTGTTGGTCCTGCGATTGCAGATAATGACAATAAACTAATTAGACTGATTAATATAAATTTCAATTCCTTCTCCTCTTCCGAAAGTAATTATACCTGAATATCCTTCGACCTCTGTCTCTAATGTTCCAGAATTACCAGCGGCTATTATTATATTTATAACACCGTTTACATTACGAAAGAAAACTAAGTCGCCATCTTGTTCAAAAACATTATATTGTGAATCTTTATTGAAACCAACTGTTGCACCTTGTAGTGTAAAAGTAGCGGTGCCTGTTTGTGCTTGTGTATCTCCTAATGAGACTGTAGTTTTTTCTAGTTCTTCGATGACATCTAATAAGTCTGTAAGATAGTCGACATCTAAGAAGTCTATATCTAACTCCGAAAACTCCAGATCACCCTTGGTATCTTCGAGTGCATCTAACTCTAATTCGTTGAATTCTAAGAAATCTACATCTAACAATCCTTGATCTTGGTCGTTTTCATCTCTGTAGTTTTCTTCTATTTGTTCTCTTATCTCTGTTGGTGGATTTACAATAAACATATTATCGATTAGATTCGGTGTGATACCTTGAATGATTACTGATTGTGTAGGTGCAGTATCGTATGATGATACAACTGTGGCAGAATATGCCTCTGTCAATACAACTTCACCACCATCGTTGTATACTACTATCTCTCCTGATGATGCACCTGTCTCTTCATCAGGAAGCAAAACCACCATTGTCCTTCCGAGCTCGTCAATGGTTGTTGTGAAATCTGTCCCTCTCATTGTGATGTTTGCAGTTGGTGTTGAAACATCTACATTTTGTTTTTTGATTCTATTACCAGCACCTGAGGCAAAACGAGCAGTGCCTCTGACCATACTTATTGCCATCTTTGATTTGCTTGGGTCTGGGTCGTAATACGCCTCATCAATATAGACAAGACTGTTTTCTGTTAACGAAAGTTTCTCTTCGTCTAGAAACTCTATTAACATTCTGCCGTTTGCAGTTTCGGCTTCATCGTATATATTTACATCTGTTCCGACATCTGATTGAAGTCGATTCGATTCTCGCACAAGTGATGTGACACCTGTAGATTCTATGACACCACCGATGGGTTCAGCATAACTGAACCCACTGATGATAAAAAGACTAACTATCGTTAGATGAGTCTTTCTGATTGATTTGAATAACACTGTTATCACTTTCAATGACAAGTGTGATGTGTGCATTAGGTGTTGAACAAGCATTACTTGCCCCACTTACGCATGTTCCAGATATCTGATTGATATCTACATCGGCACTGTCACCTGTTAAATCAAAATTTAGCTCTTGTTCGCCATCTTTTTGTAAAGTGTTTATATTGTTTGAGTCACCTGTGATGTCAAAGTTCCAAACTAAGTCATCTGATTCCCAATCAACATCAAACACATTACTGTTTCCAACTAAGACTAAATCAGCATCTAATCTTTCAGCACTAAAGGAAAATCCTTGGTCTAAATCAAAAGTATTAGAATCACCTGTTAGAGTGAACTGAATACTTGAATCATCGGCTGAAGCATTATCGCCAATATTCCAATCTATACTGTTTGAATCGCCTGTTAAGATTAAATCATAATCCGAATTGTCAGAAGCAACTGGTCCAAATAATAAGTTTTGATTACCAATCATATCTATGTTGATATCTAAACCAGAACCAGTAATTTCCATATTAGAACCTGAACCACTTGAAAAGTCGTTAAGTCCTATTTTGTTACCATATCCGATTTGGTCAATATATAACTTCAAAGTGTCACCAGTTTGTGTTATCATGACCTCGTTATCATCAGTTGCTTGTGCGAAAACGAATGATGTCGACAAAAGTAATACTAAAGAAAGTATTTTATTCATTTTCTTATCCTCTTATATCTTCCAAAGGTTCAGGTATCTCTAACTCGATATCATCAATTTCAGATTCGTCAATCTCATGTAAATTATTGACGCCATCACTGTTATGAGGATGCCTGTGTCCTTCTTCAATAACCCAAAAACCTCTATCATGTCCTTGGTAAATTAATTCCAACACGGCAGCTTCAATCGCCACTCGTGTTGCGTAAGTCACGGATTCATTATTACCCACGCCGTCCTCGAATTCGACTAATTGTGTTCCTTCTTCTATGAATCGGAATATATCGCCTCCTTCACCGACTGAAAGGATAGTCTTTCTAGTCTGGACATTTAATAAAACTTCGCCTGTTAGAACCGATACGGCTCTCATACTTACAGTCACAGCATCTTTACGATACTGTCGACTCACTCCAATCCCTAATGTTCTGGCGCCTCGGCCACCAGTGTAAAGATTAGAATCATAACCAATTATACCACCCTCTATGATAATTCCTGCAAAGAGAAGTGGATTTAATTCTTGATATTTGTCTTGTCCTTCTTTTTTTGCAAAGTCTTGCCTTGCACTTCTTATGATTTGTCTCTCACGAACAAGATGGTCTATGCCGTTTCTTTCTACAACTCTAAACCATTTATTACCACCAGCAGTTTTCAACGCATCGATGACCATTGCCTGTCCACCTTGCGTGACTGCTGTAGAAAATGATGCAATATTTGGCACCTCTTTTCTCTGTCCTGTTAAGTCATTAAACTTGTATACTGCCACAACAGGCATTTCTTTTGCAGGTGGTAAATCTAACAATTCTAGATATGAAGGAAGTCTGATAACTTCTGCTTCATCTACACAAATAAATGGCATCGCCCTTTCAAAGGTTCTTCCCATTGCCTGTGCGTAGTTTACTAAGTCATGTGGATATTCTTCACCCCATGTCTTAGGATTACAATCTTGTGGTTCACTAGAAAATCTAGGCACTGATGCACAACCAGATAGTAGAATTGTTAATGCGAGTAAATACTTAACCATCGGGGTCTTGACCATAATTACCAGTTCCGATAGGTATTTCTATAACTGTTTCAGAACCGTCAGATGATACAATCGTCATTCTTATAAACTCAGAACCATCTTCGTTAGTTATTACTTCGTATGTTACAGTATTACCCTCTAACACAAAAGAACCGAATCTTACTGCATTGTCGTTTGAGAACATAGATTCAACCAGTTGTTTTGCCATTTGGGCATAGATTCTTGACTCTAGGTTCCTGATAAATTTTGCCAAGGTTGAGTTATCTGCCTCTCTTTCAGCTGCTTTTCTAGCCGCTTCTAGGGCGTCCTCAATTTCCTTTTTTCTTGAATGTTCTTGGTTTTCTATAGTTAAATAGTGAGCGCCTTGACCTTTACCTGAAAAGCTAGGGTTCTTAAACTCATGAACAATGGGTGATGCAACCAAAGTTGCACTTAGAATTAAACTACTTAATATTATTATCTTCACTTGATTTCTCCTTTAGTATCTGTGAATCACGATACTCTAATACTGTATTCAACTTCTCTTGAAGTCTAATCTGATCTTGATCTAGCATTCGCATCTGATCAATCAGTTTAATTAAAACCGTTTGTTGTTTATCAATCATCGGTTGTAATTCATCAGTCACAAATTTCCAGACAAAGTAGATAAAGTATCCCATTGCCAATGCAATGATAACAGGAAAACCAAACTCGTTTAACATATCTGCAATTGCAGAAAGGTAATCGACTTCTAAATCTAAAGCTTCGTTAATCTCTTCTTGCATCTATGCTACCATCTTCTACAAAATTTTCTGCTCGTGCAACTCTCTCTAAATCTGGTTTCAGTTCGAGATGTTGCGATATAAGTAGGTCAATTTTTACAATATCATTGTTCATAACTCTTGCTCTATCTTCTAACATACTAATAATACCTGTAAGAGACTTGACACTATCAAGAACTCCTTCAAGAATGTATTTCAATGTTAGGAAGATAAAGAACGCCATGACAAGAGAACCAAAAATTGGTGCTCCTACTTCAGCTAAAAAATCTATCCAGTTCATAATATCTACAACTATTTATACGAATGAAATTGTTTGGAGACATAAAAAAAGGGGTCTTACGACCCCTTATGTTTTTATTTGATATTGTGCAGTTATGCTCTTAGCTGTGCCCAAATTTCATTTACGACTTCAGCTTTCTTGCCACTTCTCTTAACTGATAAAGATTCTCTATCTGCCATTTCTAACAATTGAACCTTTGTCAATCTGTTAAGTTCTGCTTTTGAAGTCACGCCATTGTCATTTGCATCGGCAACTGGTGCTGGTGCAGGCGCTGGAGTGATCTCACTCGCAGTATCTACTATTGTAGATGAAGAGGATGTAGTTGTGTATCTGTCATAGACAAAGTATCCAACCACTGCTACTACTAATATTGCAATAAAGTATTCCATAATTACCTCTCTTTTATTATGCAGATACCATTATATTAGGTGATCTGGTATAATTCAAGGGGTTTTTTGGATTTACTTATCCTTCGCTTTACCTACATTGAGTGCAACCCAATCAAGGACATTGTATGCCTTCTTGACTAGACCGTCATCAATCGGAGTAGGTGTTAGAGCAGCTATTAGTGAAGCACCCATGACTAACCATGGTATTACTTGCACCCATGCTATAATCCATTGGAAAAATTCTAACATAGTTTGTTCCTCCTAAAGGGATTATTTAGGAAATCGAGTTGCCGATTGAGTATTTTTGAGTCAAAATCCACTCAGATTTCTCTTTAAATGGTATGACTTTGATTTGTGATAGTGGTGCTCTAGGGTCTAATATCTGTTGAGGATTCAATACTTTAACTAGATTCCATTGTCTCAGTAAATCAACAATAGTGTTTCTTCTTCCAAGATCACCCTCGTCAAAATTAGTTTGTTTACCATCTAATTTGAATAGTTCTTTGAAATGAACGATATAATACTTACCTTTTTTATGTAAAATGTGACAAGATTGAAACAATTCTTTATCTTTTCTTGATGCAACACCAATACGAGATAAGGTTTCTCTTATCTTTAAGAAGTCGTCTTTTTCTGGAAATGTAATTTCTACTAGGTCTTTAACTTGTTCGTTATCATCCATTATTCTTACCACCGATTTTCATACTGTTTTTCAACTCACGGTATTGTTTATCATTCAATAGTTCTAGATATTCTTTGGCTTTTTGTGTTGATACACCAAAGTATGTCTTCACTGTATCTAATTTCTTACTTTCGTAAGGTTTATGCCATTTTGAAAATCTATTTCTTTTTCTAATGGTATTTAGAAAAAAGAGATATTGAAGACGATTATCCGTGCTATGTCGGACATTCATCTCGTTAGTTAAAAAAACAGTATCTTGGTGGTAAGATAATGCTTTATTGATTAGGAATGGTTGATATGCTTTCTCTTCGACCTCATCAACCATGAGGTCTTTTTTGTCGTAAGAGACCGACTTTACAAAATCAAATGGATTTCTTTTGTTAGAGTGTTTCGCCACGATCAGTCAACTGTGTTTCAATCTTATCTACAAGTTTTTCACCTGTTTCGCCTTCAACTAAAACAACTTTGGTGCCGTCATGAAGTGTTCTTTCTATTTTACCAGACATGTATTCTACATCTGTAACTGAATGTTTCTCTGTATCTTGTGGTCTATTATCATACCACATAGAATTCATACGATGAACTTGCATACCTTTAATACTGTCTGAATACTCTTCAGCCGCCAGTATTTTTCTTTGCAATTCTACTTTATTTTTGTATTGAGTCATGTTGTCTCCCTTTCTCAAATAATTTATTTGCCTGTCTCTGAAATGATTTTTCTACTTGTCTATCAAACCATTTTCTAAACCATTGTCTAAGTTTACCCATTATTTAAACTTACACTCCGACATTATCTCTGTTAGACATGCAACAAAATTTATCTCAGCGTCCATAGCGAATGCAGATTTGTATTGATAATCTGCAATAAACAATACACATGCAGGTATAGATGCAGGTTCTAATCTCTTTTCAAGAGCGTTGAACAGTTTTCTATATAGTGTATTGAAATCATTGTCTGAATTTTGACCAACCCATTTTCTCATGCCAGACCAATCTTTGTCTGCAATCATGTCAATTAAAGGTGTAAGTTTCTCTTCTGATAGTGTCGCTAACAAACCACTATCGATTACACCTGAAGCACCATATCTTTGCACTTCGTTGATACATCTTCTGAAATCTGGAAAGAATTTAAGTATGAGTTCTATTAAAACTTTTTGGTCATACTTGATACCCTCATCATCACAAATCAACATAAGTCTTGCAAGAAATACAGATGCAAGTCTCTCTTTTTCATTGTTGGGTATACTAAAATCTATAACAGTGCATCGACTATGTAATGGTGCGATGATTCTGTTTTTGTAATTACAAGTAAATATGAATCTACAGTTTGAAGAGAACTCTTCTATGAAGTTTCTTAATGCAGGTTGAACTGACTCAGCAGAAATATAATCTGCCTCATCTAAGATCACCACTTTAGGACCACCTGAAAGTGATACTGTAGATGCAAAGTTCTTGATTTTTGTTCTGAGTGTATCAATCAATCTGCCTTCATCAGACCCATTGATAACGATGTAGTCTGCACCTAACTCATTGCAAAGTGCTTTTGCTACAGTTGTTTTACCTGTGCCTTGCGAACCACAAAGTAAAAGATTTGGTATCTCTTGATTGTCTACAAATTCTTGAAAAGACTTTTTGACACCAGAAGGAAGTATCGTGTCCTCAATTTTTTGAGGACGATACTTTTCTACGAATAAAAATTCATTACTCATGATGAACAAACCCCACCGTTCGTTCGTGTATTAGACCAAAGATGATGAGTTTCTAATACTCCCATGATTGAAGCGGAGACTGGCACTTCTATCACACTAATATCCTTATATATGTTATACATTATATTTTGAATCAGGCTCTAGTGCAATAAAATACTCTAAGTCAACATCTTTGTTCTTAAAGTTAGATATGCCTTTTGATGATACAAAGACTTCATAGTTGCCGTCTAATATCTTCAAGTTCTCAATTTTAAAATTCATGGTGAAACTCACACCATTTCCTTCGCCTACTATTCTAGAGAATGTATTTGAAGTTGTATTCTTTTTATCAGTCACTACAAGTTTGATATTGGTGCCATCTGATTCTAGAATGAGATCATTTACACCTAATACACTAGCAGCTTTCTGTAATTCATTTAACAATGTTGATGATAAATCAATCTTAATCTCTGCATCAGGCATTGTAATCATTTTATCTGGCGATGTCACCATACCCTCACTTGCATAGAAGTAAGTCATTGATGTATCTGTATCAGATATTGATAATGAATTATCGTTGAAGTTGAAATCTGGATTATCTAACAGTGATACTGCACCCAAAAATTCAACTAAGTTGTATATACTAAACTCTTGACTAAATGTTTCAGGAACATTTGCTGTCGCCAAGATATTTTTCATATTCGAGATTGTCTGCAACTGATTGCCAGCGCCGACTTTGATACCCGAATTAATCGTTGCGAAGTTCTTTAAGATACTTCTGGTTTCTTCACTAATTTTCATAAGTCTCCTCTGTCGTGAACATATAACATAAACAAGGCATAGTGCAAAACTTTCAACAAGTCTGCTCTATTCTTGCCACCTTTCTTTCCGTATCGTTGTGCATATTTCATAATATTGCCGATACAAAATCCTTCTCCATGACCTGAGTCAATAATAAACTCGGTCGATTGATATTTGTTAAGTGAATAATGTTGATCGTAAGTATTGTCAATATACGAAGCAAACTCCTTGAGGAGTTTGTCTTCGTCATATTTGTAATCGATTTTATTACTCATCGTATTCATTATACTCTGAATTCTCTGATTCGTCTAGTGAGTTTTCGTCTTCATTTAAGTCGACACCCTCATCAACTTTGGTGTAGAGGTCAAGAACTGCATTTCTTGTTTCTTCATCGAATCTTGAAATACACATTGTTATTGACTTTAGTTTATCACCAAACATTCTGAATGCATTCACGATGTGAACAAGTCTTCTTGTTGTAATCACATCATCGATAGCACCCTCGTAATAAGTTTTTCTGATTATGTCTGCCCAATCAACAAGTTTGGTGCAGAACTCTTCATCAACAGGACCTGTCAACGCCATTTCTTTTTTGAGAATACTTCTCTCAGTAGTCACAGGTGGATATTCTTGTTGCATTGTAATCGCAAATCTTTCTAACATCGCCTCGTTCATGATTTGAGTCCCTATGAACTTACCATCTTCTGAACCTTGACCTTTTGTATTCGCAGTTGCAAGAATTGTAAAACCATCAGCAGGTTTGACCCACTCACCAGTTTTCTTGATAAGGTAACCTTTGCCTTCAAGAACTGATTGTAAACACATAAGTTTGTTAGAACCTAGATCGACCTCATCTAGAAGAAGAACGGCGCCTTTTCTCATCGCCTTGATAACAGGACCCTCTCTAAAGATAATGTTACCATTTTGTAGAGTGTGACCACCCATTAGATCATCTTCATCAGTCTCAATTGTAATGTTGACTCTGTAAAGTTCTCTCTTCAATTGAGCACATACTTGTTCAATCATCAATGTTTTACCATTACCTGAAAGACCTGTCACGAAAACAGGAAAGAATATCTTAGATTTTATAATACCTTTCACATCTTTGAAATGACCAAAAGGCACATAGTTTGACATTTTCTCAGGAACAATTTTCACATTGTCGTCAATCAGATTGACTGCCTGTGTTTGAGCCGCAACTGGCATGTTTGAAACAGCAGGTGCAGGTGCAACAGGAACAGGCACAGGTTTTGGTTGTGTCTGTGTATTGTCAACTGCTAATAACGGTTGAAGATTAAAGATAGCACCTTGTTTAAAGTTGTATCTTGTAGATTTCAACCAATATGGAAAATATCCTGTTTCATCAATCATCTCTTTTGTAAAAGATGTCTCGTTAGGATATTTACTCGTTAGAACAGATAGAAACTCAACTCTATCTGGTGTCATGTGGAATTTTTTGCCGTCCACTTCGATACTTTCGGCAGGATTATAACTCCATTTACTCATATAGTCTCCTTATTAATAGTAAATTTTCTCATCAGTTAGTATGGTACTAAAAAGTGTTAGTCATTGTCAAGCACTTTTACAATTTCTTTTTCATATACTAAAGGTAATTTTGATTTTAGTATCTCAACTTTCCAGTTATCTTTATTCTTACTTTTAACTCTAGCATATCTCTTAAACTCATCTTCTACAATTTTAATGTATTGTCTAACCTCATAAATTCTAATATATTCTCTATTCTCTATTATTGATTCACCAGAATGTATTGCAATATCATTCTCTTCTTTTGTTTCTACATCGTATATTGTAAGTGTCAAACCATCTCTTACTTTATCGATTGCTTCTTTTATTGCTTCTTCCATAGATTTTTTCTTAGTGCAACTACATATATCTACAACTGACAAACTATCTAAGTGAGATGATTTTAAATCATGACCGCCAAATACAAATTGAAAATCACCACCTTGTTTAGTTCCAGATGATGGTGCGAAATAAAAGTCTATAAGATTACCATAAAAACCAGAATTGTTTTTAGATGATCTTTTTTTAGAACCTTGAATTACCTCTAGTAAATTGTTTTCGCAAATTGCTTCTAACAATTTTTCTCTAGTTTTAATTCTTTTAGAACCTATGAAGACGGATTCCATTCTTTCCTCAATTTGTTTAATTCAGATTGACTGTTATGCAACTTCAATCTTTTTACTATATCATAATCTAATGTTTGTAATTTATCCGATGATAATTTCTTACTAACTCTCGCAAGATCACCTGCATTTCTTTTTTTACTATAAAACTTTTTATATGCTTTTTTGAAACTACTATCGGTTATTTTCATATCAAATAAGTCATATCTTTTTATTTTTTCAAAGAATCTACTTAATGCATCAAACTCATCTGTTAAAATCATGGCATCACCGTGAACTGAACGCCATAATGATACAGCTTTCAAGGCACTCTCGGTGCCAAAGAAATCATAATGTGATTTTGAATTTTTTTTCTGTGTAGGTTTTGCATTCGGTTGAGAATTATTAATTAGATTTTTACACCAACTCTCTTTAACATTTAAAAGATTTTTATAATCTAAATTAAAATCTGCATCTTTAACATCTAATTTTGCTGTTATAAAAAAGTCTAATAACATCTTAGACTTCTCATACTCTTCTGTTTCTTTATTGTAATCTAAATACGCCTGCCAATTTTGATACCATGGTATTTGTTTTGTTCTACTATTATCACCTACAAATGCCAGTGCTTCTCTTTCCTTTTCAACTTCACGACTGATGCCTGTTTCATGTCTTTGTAGGTCAACAAATGCACATTTGAGTCCTATTAAATAACACATCAATATTCTGTGAGCACCATCGTAAACTCTAATCTTGCCGTCATTACCAACCCAAGCTTTTGGTGCTTGTGCTTCAGCAAAATCAAAATAACCTTTTTCTATAATATTCATCATACAATCAATCAACTCAGTAAATCTCTGATATGAACATGCAATATATAAATCATTTAAAGGCACTAAACAATCAGGTCTTACCATATACCATGGTTTGTAGTATAGATACTTCATTTTCATAAATGATCTAATCGCAGGATACTTTACAATTAAATCCATGTAATCAGTAAATTTTCTATCTTCACCTTTTGCTTTTGCATCTTTATATAATTTTAACATTTCTGCTCTACATTTCTCTGCATCAAATTTAAAAGGCAAGAAACTAACTGTCTTCTCTCTAGTAGTTAGTGGTTGTTGCCAAACCTCGAACTCTTTTGCAGGTTCAGGAAGTTTTAAATTATATGTGTATAAGTTGTGTAATGTCATTCTATATCTTTTAATAATCTTTGCATGTCAACTTTTATAGAAGTTTTCTTGCCTTTTCTTTTAGTCCAATAACTATCATTATTGACCCAATACCTAAACGCCTTGCATTCAACTTTCTCTTCAGCGCAGATTGATTGTCTATCGCAATCGAACTTTACACAAGGTCCTTTACCAATGACAACCATAGCGTCATTGAATTTTTCTACATTAATCGAATCTATCATTTCCATTATGCAATCTCCTTTATAAACTCATTTGTTAAGAATCTAGATGTTGTTTTACCTTTCTGATTTCTTTTGAAAGCGGCCATCACTCTAGACTTTTTTGCACCCACAAGATCATCATCTAGTTCATCATCACCTGTGGCACCTAGTGTTGAGGCACATGTTAAGAATAGTTTGTTGTAACCTTTTGCTTCGATTACTACACCTGTTTTCTTCATCTCTCTCCACATTTGGTCTCTCTCTAGATAATCATAACCATCACCTGGTGTTTTAATGTCAGATATTGTGGCAGTAAATTCACCTTTCTTACTAAACACAAAGTAACCTGTCACTGTGACATTACATGTATCTGATATCCACTCTAAAAGATTCTGTGTCAACTCAAAATCATTGTAACCATATCTCTCGTCTCTTGTATCATAAGGATACACTTTGTTTGAGTATGGGTCAAGAATATATCTGTTGACTATCTCTCTCCAAGAATCATCTGTTTGTGATCTTCTATCTGCATTCTCTTCTTCTGACTCTCTGAGATAATCTGAACCGTGAGAATAACCATCTGTGATTACTGTCAAGATTGATTTCTCTATGCCATATTTCTTGTTGAACTCTGGTAAAAACTTTCTCAAACCAACTAGTGTGTGATTAAGTGGTGTGCCACCCAATCTGTAATTATGTGGTCTGTGTGAACCATTAAAACCAGGTTTGTATCTGATATCCCAACCATTTTCATCATCGACAAGAACACCAAAGATTTTATTATACTCTTCTCTTCTTTTATTTCTCAAATTAGTATATGAATAAAAGACATCATTGTGAAACTTGTTTAACATTAATAATGCCATGTTGTTTAACATTTCTGTGTATTGTCTACTGTTCATTTCGTTTGATAAAAACTCAACGAGTTTACCACCTCTACTTGCATAATCATATGCATCTTCTGTCTCAATTTGGTCTGAGAATGCATACACTCTAAAAGGTATTTGAACAAGTCTACAAAACTCTGCAAGAATAATTGATTGTTCTATCAAGTCTTCTAACTCGTAAGAAATAGAACCTGACCAGTCAAGTAAGACATTCACACCGTGATTCTTACCATCAGGAATGTAAGTGACTCTTTTGAATATATCATCTACTATTTGATACTTTGCAAGTCTGTTCATATCAAGTTCACCTGACTTGCCAGTATATGCTTTTAAACTTCTCATTGCAGTCTGTCTCATCTCAAACTCTTTTGCCATATGAGATACAATCTTTTTGTTTTTTGATTGAAGATATTTTCTGAAAGTCTCACCTTTCTTCATCAACACTTTGTCAGTGTCCTCTTCACCCTTAAACTTTCTCCAGTCATTTAATACTTTGTCATAACTGTAAAGAATATCATCAACAGGATTTTGTTTGAATTTCTTTTTCAAATCAATAAATGTTTTAATTCTTGCATTCTCATCAACAAACATATCTTCGTTGTTGTGTGCATTGTGTTCTGTAAGTGCCTCTCTAGCACCATCTTCATCGTCATGTTGTGAAAAGTTTTCATCGTGGGCATCACCACCTTTCTTACCTGTTTCTCTGATTTGTTCAGACTCTTCTTGTTCTTCGTCTTCACCATCTTGATTAGAAGAACTAGAACCTACTTCTTCTTCATCTTCATCATCTTCATCATCATCTTGTCCAAGATCGTAAGAGTTTCCTTCTTCTTCGTTCTCTTCTTCATCATCTTCAAAATCAGGAATTTGTTGTGTGGTAACAGTTTTGTCTTCTTCATCTCTTGTTTCATTCTCTTTACTCCAGTTGTATAGTGCTTCTGAAACTTCAACTACATCTTCCCATGTTTTGCAACTCTCTGCTTTCTTTAACCATTCTGTCTCTTCTTCATTAAGAGTAATTGAAACTCTAGAACCACATTTTGTTATTAAATTAATTTTGTCTATCAATGCAAGTGTTTGTAAATCTCTGCCTTTCAAACCAAAGAAGTCTCTCTGCATTAACTCATCGTATGCTTTGAAAAAAGACTTTCTAAGACCTGCATATTTGTTTCTGATGCCTTTCTCGATTCTAACATCTTCGATAACATTAAGATATCCTTTTAGTGTTCTGTTTTGTTTTAGTGTTGAGTGTAAACCCTCATAAGGTGTATACAATGCATGACCAACTTCATGACCCATAAACAAGTCATAAAGTTCGTTTGACATATCTTCTTTAAATGTAGGACATGCCAAGATTCTATTCTTGACATCGAAGTATGCTGTTGGTATTTTCTTATGAATAACAGTTATATTCTCTGTTGCCATAAGTTTTGCTAAGTTTGATTTTTGTGTCTTAATATCTGTCATGTTTATATCCTACGAAAAAGTGCTGGTCATTGTCAAGCTTCAGGTAATGCCTCAAATCTTAATTCAATAAGTGCATCAATCATATCATCATCATCTTTACTGTAAGGCACTTTATCATTACCAAATTCTTCTGCTATTGCATCGATAACTCCCCATACACCTTTGTCTTCGTATAGTTCGCATACATCATCTGCAATGTTTTCTATAATTACATCATTTACAAAATTGCTCATTTCTTCTCCTTAATTTCTTTAATTGCTTCTTTTATCCAGTCTATCAGTTGACCTTTCATACTAAAACAGTTGAAACCACCTGGCGCTTCTAATGAAAGACCAAATTTATCTACACATACTTTGTAGTATTTTGGACCATCTATTAGATCGTAACCGTCTTTACCTTGAATCCAGTAAAACCATGGTTTGCCTCTAACTGGTACAAGTTTAAGACCAACATTGTTCTTTAAAAATTTTATTACTTTTTCCTCGTCTAGAGGCTTTTTGTTTTCGTTTGAAAGTTGTATTATCTCGTAATTCATTTAGTCTCCTTTTTTATTACAAGTGTATGGTAACAAAAAGTGAGACCTATTGTCAAGCTTTAGAGTAATCTATATGAGTCTTCGTCTAATGATAGGTCGTCAACAGGAAATAAAGGCATACACCTTTCTACATCTGTCGTAAACCAAAATGATATGGTGTGTCGTGGGTGTCTTCTGACTTTTTCTACACCATGTGGTATGTAAATACCTTGAAATAATAGTCCTGAACCTTGTTCTGGTTCAAAAACTTCGCCGTCTGGCACATATGTTCTGCCACCTTTGTAGTTATCGTTAAGATATAATATGCATGTCCATTCTCTTGATGGTTTATCTGGACTTGTGCCATGAGTCATTTCTTGATTTGAATATGTATCTAAATGTGGGTGTTGAATACCACCAATAGGCCATTCGTTGATTGCAATCATCTCAGGATAGACAATCTGGTCTGATGTTTTTCTGATTTCACCTACTAAGTCTACTATGACCTCTGCAACATATTGTCTCAACCAAGGAGACTTTATGTGCATAAATCTGATACCTGTGTAATCAGAACCGTCGCCTACGCCTGTTAAGTGTCTATGACTCTTGTGAAACTGAATTATCTCCTGACACCTCTCCTTCGACATCAGATTCAGCATTTTTGGCTTGTAAGGACTGGAAATGTTTTGCGATTGCAACTCTTTGTTCATAATCTAGTCTTTTCTTTCTTTCTTTTTTTCTTGCTTTTAGAGCTCTTTCTATTTTAAGTCTTGATGCTCTCTGTAGAAATATAATACCATTCAAGTGGTCCATTTCATGTTGAACACATCTAGCACCTAATCCTTCTAACATGATTTGATGTGACTCTCCACTTGCATCTTGATATTTGAGTTCAATAGTTTTTGATCTTCTAATCATGAGATAGATATCTGGAAAAGATAAACAACCCTCTTTCATCATATCTGTTTCTTGTGACACCCTAACTAATTCAGGATTGAAATATGATTCTATTGTCGCCTCTTCATCACCCTCTCTCATAGTTCTCATGACAAACATTCTATATGGTAAACCACATTGATTTGCAGATAGTCCTAAACCACCAAACTTATCCATTGTTTCTGCCATTTTACTAGCGATTTCTTTTGGGTCTTCTGGTGGATTATCAAAGTCAAAAATTGGTGGTGGTTCTCTTAAAACCTGACTTGCTTCTTCTACTAATTCATACATGATATTATTTATGCCGTTGCTATTCTACTAAAGTTCTTGTGTTTTTCAAATCTGATTACTTCTTCAAACTTATCATACAGTTGGTCACCTTTATGTGATATGATAAATGCATTTGTCTTTTCATTTAATGTATTTAAAAGTTTTAAGAAATCATCGGTGCCTTGTGAGTCTAAAGAACTATCGAATACTTCATCGAGTATCAGTATATTAGTATTAACTGAGTTCTTCAATCTTGCGACTGCTCGCCATGTAAATAATAATGCAAGGTCGATTCTCATCTTCTCACCTTGTGAAAAGTTATCATACTTAAATACATCTCTAAATCTAGACTTAATTGTTTCTTCAAATGCCTCATTTAATTCAAAACCAACATAGAACTCTAAGTTTGCAAGATACTTATTAATCATTTTATTCATGATAGGCACATACTGTTTGATAATTCTTTGTCTTACTCCTTGGTCTCGTAATAACATTGTTGCAAGTTCAAAGTAATGTTGTCTCTCAGTTTGTGTTTCTTGTTTCTTCTCTAGAATATCTAAATCAGTTTCAGAGGTTGTTAGTCTATCGTGAACATCACTATCACCAACTACTTCATTCTGTAAATCTTCTATCTCACCTTGTAGTTTCTTAATATACTTTTGATTAGATACAACCTCAGTCTGTAGTAAACCAATCTCTCTCTGTATTTCATCTATCTCAGATTGAATAACATTTATTCTTTGAATCTCGTCATGACACTCACTGATTGTTTTATCTATATCATTAAGAGCCTGGGTGATCTCCTCTGCCTTATCTTCTCGTTCTTTAATACATTTTTCTTTATGGTCGTGGTCTAAACCCTGTTTGCAGACTGGACAATCATCATTTTCCTCATAGAATTTGACATCTGCAATTGCTTTCTTTCTAGCAGTTTCCAGTTGTCTCTCCAAGTCTGTAGCTTGTTTGAGTCTACTCTCTGTAGAATCTTTACTCTTGATAGATCGTTTTTTCTCCACCACATTTTGCGTCTTTTCATCAACTTCTCCTAATATTTTATTGATATTATTCTGTGTTTCATTCACGGTTGATTCATACTTTTTAATTTTCGCCTCACGATTTTTTTGTAATGCATTTACTTGGTCATTTAAACCACTGATTCTTTCATGCAACAAATCTATTTCATGAGATGTTTCTTTCACTTCCAAATTATGTTGTGATACTTTCTTCTTTAACATGTCTTGCATAGTAGAGAAGATAGATATATCTAATAGGTCTTCTACTAACTTTCTTCTTTCAACTGCTCTTAACTGCATGAACGGAGTAAAGTTTGCAGAACCTAATATTGCAACCTGAGTAAAAGAACGGTAACTCATTTTGAGTATATTCTTTTCTAGGTGTTCTTGATAGTCTTTCATGGTTGCATCTTGATTTACCATTTTACCGTTTGAGTATAATTCAAACTTATTTGGTTTTGCACCACGAACAACTTTGTAGTCTCTTTTACCAATAGAGAATTCTATTTCGACTACTAATTCTTTTTGATTGATTGAGTTTATTAACAGGTCTTTTTTAAGGTTTCTAAAACCTTTGCCATACAAACCAAAACAAAGTGCATCAAGTAATGTTGATTTACCTGCACCATTATCACCAACAATAAGTGTTGTATTTGATCTGTCTAATTCGAATGTGGTAAATCGATTACCACTAGATAACAGGTTCTTATAACGAACCTTTTTAAAATGTATCATATGTAATTGTGTTCATCTAATGCTTCATTATATAACGAAGTCATTAAATCTAAAAGTGGTTTTTTCTGACCCTGTATTTCTAAACCGTCTATATATTTTTCTAGTATAGTAAGTGTATCTTCTACACCCTCTATGTCACTGTCGTCCATTAAATCCATATGTTTATGGTCATCGACAACTGATACATGAAGTGGACTTGCCTCATGAAGTTTGTCTAACATACTATCAAACCAGTATGGATTGTCTTTATTGACTACTATAACTTTTGTAAACTTGCCTTTATACTTTGTATAGTCTTTGTTTGAGATTGTCTCAAATGATTCTTTTGTATCATCGTAGAATAATTTTTCAAACATGGTAATAGGATTGTGAATAGGTCTCATCTCTCTGGTGTCTGTATCAAAGATGTGAAAATACTTTTCATCACCATAGTCTGACCATGTAAATTGCATTTGAGAACCTAGATATTTGATATTTGCAAACTCTGACTTCTGATGAAAATGACCACTGTAAACTTTATCAAATCTTTTTACATATGAATGGTCAAGTCCATGTTGACATGTCATGCCTGGCATCATCAAGGCGCCTTCAAACTCAAAGTGACCCATACATGTATCTGCATTTGCAGTGGTTAAGAACTCAACTGAGTCTGCATAGTTTTCAGGATTAATCCAAGGCACAAGTGCAAGATTAACTCCGTCATATTCTTTTACCATAGGTTCTTGAATGATATTGATATTATCACTTTCAAATAGTAATAACTCAGGTGCATTGACATCATTTGTATTCTTATAATAGACATCATGATTACCAATAATTAAGTCCATTGTAATCCCTCTTTCTAACATAGGGTCAATGAAGTGTTCTCTATTTGATTTTAGAGTTGCAAAGTTAACAAACTTTCTTCTATCAAAATAATCACCTAAGTGTATGATATGTTTGATGTCATGTTCATCTAGATATGGAAAAAATACTTCTTCATAGAAACGACCTTGATATTTGGACATTTCAACCATATCACCACGAACACCTGCGTGTGTGTCATTCAGTATTGCTATTTTCATTTAGTAAATTTGTCTAAACCTTTATCTGTATTTTTCTTTGCTCGTTTTGATTTTCTTGGTTCGTATTCTACACGATTCATGTTATCTTGATGCCATTCTACATTTGCATTTATTAGACCACTTGTATCACCATCTATGGTGTCAAATGTATTTGCTGTGACATCTGCTGTCATTTCTTGTTTAATGAATACTTGTTTCTTTTCTTTTTGTATTCTTCTTAGGAAAGCATAGTAACATATTTGTGTAATATATGCGAATGCATTGTTTGACTTTTCTCGATTAAAATTACCGATGTATTGTATGCAGTTTTCAATTGCATCACAAATCATTTCATCTCTGTAAGTATAATTAATAAAATTTGGCCTAGTAGATAAACGAGTTGCAATCTTATAGATACATTCGCCTATGTAGTTGGACATTTGTGGTGGCGTTTTGCCTTTTGATACGGCGAGTTTAACAGCTTCGTTATGCTCGGCGACTGCTTGAGTGAACTCTTTGTTATTAACATAGTGTTCATTTTGTTTTTTATTTGCCATATAAGGATAATACTACAAAACTACTGATTCCTAAAGTGGTTTTTTATATTTATTTTTTTTAATTTTTTTAGAAAAGACCCTTTTGAGATTTGAGATCATATGATATCATAACTATGTTGCCAGGGTCAGGATCATATTAATAATCCCAATAATAGAAATATTGCGACTTCCCATGGTAATACTATTAACCCAAATATCAAGTATCTCATATTAGTTAAAGTAACCATCGTTGAATATAAAGATAGAGAACATGAATCCTATCATAACTAATTGAACAATTGTCGGAAAAACGACAAACATTTTCATAACATCAAAATTACCAGTCATAAAAAAATCACCACCGTTCTGCCATTCTTTAACTTCTTCTGGTGTCGCATCTCTAGTTTTGTTAAGTTGCAATTCTAGTTGTTGTTCGTAACCTGTGTTGACATATTTAGTGACATTTGTGTCTCTTTTCCATGAATCTAAAATTTTGTGTTCACTCATCTTTCTTTCCTTCTATGACTTGTTTTGATTTTTCCATTTCTTTGATTGCTCGTAATGCACCATTAGGATTACTATCCCATACTACGCCTGCCATTAACATGTAATATAAAAAATATCTTATCACAATGAAGGACTAACTCCAAATAATGATAGGCAAAAGATTGAAACTAGACAAACTAGTTCTATTTTTTCTTGTATTTCTTCTTGTGTCATAATTCCTTTTATGCCACAGACAATTCTCTACACTGTCGATAGATACATAATTATAAATGGTATGAGTAATGGAAGAGTCAATATTGTTATAAACTCTAGGCCTTCAATAAGACTTGATACAATCGCTGTTTCTATTAGGATTTCGAATCTCGCCAACATGCTCTTCGCAACTCCTAAAATTGCTGTCGTCATGTTTCTCCGTTATATATTAAATTTATAATGTATTATTACTAATAATTATACACTGTTATTTAGTAATTGTAAATGCTTAAAAGGAAATTAATGTAATTTATTTTTATCTTTTGGTGGTGAGGCTAATTTGAATTCTTCTTCTTCGTAATCAAACAGTTCTTCTTCTATGATATCATCAACCATATCTTGATCTAAAGGTGTGATATCAGGATTTCTGATGAGTCTATGTAAAGTTCTCTTCATTATATCTTCATATCTTTTGTCTTCTTCTGTTGCAAGAGGAATAGTTTTGTTCTCTATCATATCAAACCATCTAGAAGATGCATCATCGTAATGAGATATAAATTGTTCGTTCATATTGTTTCTATGCATGACACTATCTAATGGTATTTGAACTTTCATATCACTACTCAATGCTGAGTAAGGGTGAAATGTTGCCTGAGTTCTAGGGGTGCCAGGAATTAAACTGAGTTGACATATCATAGGCAGTGTAATCTCTACTCTATCTCCCATGTCTCTAGTCATACCTACAATCTCAACACCAGTTTTGAGTTTTACAACTTCGTATCTTGTAGGTATTATGTCTTTTGGTGTTGTCATTTTAAATCGAATTGTTTAATGTTATATGGAAAATTCTCCTCGTTGTAAATATTTATCCTTTCTTTTAAGTGATTTAGAGTATAGTTTTCACATTGTAAATCATCTGCAATATCAAATAATCTCATACTGTCTTTACCATCTGTTTTACGAAGACCTCTTCCTATAGATTGTAGATTTCTGATTCTAGATTTAGAAGGACTTGCAAACACAATGTTATCAATCTTCTTGATATTAACACCAGTAGAGAATGTTCCGTATGATGCAAGTATGGTATCTTCTTTGTTTTTTTCTACGATCTCTCTAACTACTTCTCTATCTTCTGTATCTGTGCCACCATAAACATAATGTAGATTACCACCCATATCTGTATTAAACATCATATCATATAATACTTCTCCGTGTTTTTCTACATATTGAAACAATACAAGTGTATTACCTTTTAAACTCTTTACTAGATTCACTATAAAATGATTTCGTTTCTCATTAGAAACAAGATAATCCATTTCTTCTTGGTATGACATTGTATGACACTTTTCATGTTTTAATATGATA
>VTLG01004024.1_pt1 | contig 47190 bp, 57 predicted proteins | sample 4694571 | NCBI WGS metagenome assembly VTLG01 (sample SAMN12604809, study PRJNA352737) | marine metagenome | biome: ENVO:00000447; feature: ENVO:00000209|ENVO:00000569|ENVO:01000036; material: ENVO:00002151; isolation source: viral sequences binned using virsorter ... | reverse complement strand
AGTTCTGTGAGTGGGTTACTTCAACCGAGAATAGAATCTATGTCGGTTGGTTCGGAGTCTTAATGATTCCATGCTTACTCGCAGCAACTACGTGCTTCATCATAGCATTCATCGCTGCTCCTCCTGTCGATATCGATGGGATCCGTGAACCTGTTGCAGGTTCATTCATGTATGGTAACAACATCATCTCTGGTGCTGTAGTTCCATCATCAAACGCTATCGGATTACACTTCTATCCCATCTGGGAAGCTGCCACAATAGATGAGTGGTTGTATAACGGAGGTCCATATCAGTTAGTAATCTTCCACTTCCTTATCGGAATCTCTGCCTACATGGGTAGACAGTGGGAGTTATCATACCGCTTAGGTATGCGTCCTTGGATCTGTGTTGCATATTCTGCACCAGTATCTGCTGCATTCGCAGTCTTCCTAGTTTATCCTTTTGGACAAGGATCATTCTCTGATGGTATGCCGTTAGGTATATCGGGAACGTTCAACTTCATGTTTGTGTTCCAAGCAGAGCATAATATCCTGATGCATCCATTCCATATGGCAGGTGTAGCAGGTATGTTTGGTGGAGCATTGTTCTCTGCTATGCATGGTTCACTCGTTACATCTTCTCTAATCAGAGAGACTACCGAGAATGAATCTCAGAACTATGGATACAAGTTTGGTCAAGAAGAAGAGACCTATAACATCGTTGCTGCTCATGGATACTTCGGTAGATTAATCTTCCAGTATGCATCATTCAACAACTCTCGTTCATTGCACTTCTTCCTTGCTACATTCCCTGTAGTATGTGTATGGTTAACCTCAATGGGTATCTGTACAATGGCATTCAACCTTAACGGTTTCAACTTCAACCAATCAGTTGTAGATGCAAACGGTAAAGTTGTCCCAACATGGGGTGATGTATTGAACAGAGCAAACTTAGGTATGGAAGTAATGCATGAGCGTAATGCTCACAACTTCCCACTTGATCTCGCTGCTGCTGAGACATCTGAAGTTGCACTTGTTGCTCCTTCTATTGGGTAAAACCAAAATCACTTTTTGATTACCAAATACCTCGAAAAAAATTCGGGGTATTTTTTTGTCCTATTAATTTTTCTATGCGAATAAATACTCATTACCTGACATAAATAGTATGAAATATAAGTTACAAGACTTTGATTTGCTTGTAGATCCAAAGGACATCATTGATATTACTATGACACCTGAAGAATACTATGCAGGTCGTAAGGAAGTTGCTGACAAACTAATAGAATCACGATCTGCACTAGAGAAATATGGAAGAATCTCAAAGAAAAGACCTAAGAAAAACGGCAAAGAGACTACTTAAAATATCAAAGAAACACCCTGATTGGTACTCGAAAGAGGATGTTAAGTATGCCAAGATGGTAAAACGTCAGACAAAAAAGACGGTAGACACTACAAAAAGTGGCACACTTGACAAAGAATAGAGTCCATGTTATTATAAATATCTTCATAACAAAGGACTCGAAAGAATCGTAACCCTGTGTTGAATGAATAAAAGATCCCACGTCGAGGGGTCTATCATCCGCAGGGTCTTATTGTATCCTTGCGAGACACTTAAAAAAACAATCATGTCAATCAAATCAACAATCGCTGCAGTAGCAGCATCTCCATTCCTTCTCGCTGGTGCAGCTTTTGCTGGTCCATACGTGAACGTTGAGAGCAACCTTTCATATCCTGATGGAGACTATTCCTCAGCAGCAACAGATCTTCATATCGGTTATGAAGGAACTGTTTCTGAAGGAAAAGTAGCATACTACGTACAAGGTGGTCCTTCTCTAAATCATTCTGAGTCTACAGATGATACTGAGACAGAACTTTCTGGTAAGATCGGTGCTTCTTTCGCAGTTGCTGACTCTACAGATGTATACGGAGAAATCTCTGGTGCTTCTAATGGAGAAGACGCTTCTGGCGACACCATCGTTGACTGGGGTGCTAAGGTAGGTCTTAAGTTCGTATTCTAAGTCGAACTATAAATAGATCCGTTCGAGATGGATCACTAAGGGGATCAATGATCCCCTTTTTTATTTTTAACCGCATGACCTAATATGAATTTCGCAGTTTACACTAAGGACGGTTGCCCCTATTGCACCACCGTTAAACAAGTTTTAGATGGTAAAGGATATAATTTTCAAGAGTATAAATTAGATGAACACTTCAACAGAGAAGCATTCTATCAGGAGTTTGGGGAAGGATCTACATTTCCTCAAGTGAAGTTAGGTGCAGAGAATTTAGGTGGGTGTACAGAAACTGTTAAATATTTGCGTGAAAATAATCTTGTATAATGTTTAACTTGCCACTGGCAAACACAGTAGGTCAGGGAAATAATAATCCTCTTGCTTGTTTCCAGATAGATGAATACCTTGATGATAGTTCTGAGTTACATGAAGTAATTAACTCAAATGTAATAGAAACAGTAGCAGGTGGTGGGAACCGTACAGGTTTTGATCTCCATCGTAAAGAGATAGGTACGGTTGACCGTCTACTCTCTTTTATTATGTCTAAAGTACCAGAGGTAGCACATAGGTTTACGTCAGAGAGACCCTACCATCCAGATAATTACACTCAATATATGGAGGGTGGTGGTGAACATAGTTTTAACATAAATGGATTTAAGCTTGCAGAAGTTTGGGGAATAGTATATAATGCTGGAGATGGTGTGATAAGGCACAACCATTATCCGTATGCTTTATCATTTTGTTATTATGCAAACGTGCCTGATGACTCAGCACCATTTGTTCTGGAGGGTATACAGATACCACCCAAGACAGGTACTGTTATATTCTTTCTACCTCATTTGTATCATTGGGTTCCACCCACTCATTCAAACGGTAGAAGTGTGATTACTGGAAACATTTCTTATGGATGACCTTTATGACCTAGTAGAAAAAGCACTCGATGCTGCTTTTAAAGATGACAAATATCTGTTTAGGTGTTATAATTACCTGAAGGATACTAAGGCTACTCGTTCCTATGTTAGAGACTTTATTAAGTCTTCTACTGCTGGCAACCTTGCCTTAACTATATCTGACCTTGATGCGTACATTAAAGGTGGTTCTGATTCCGAACACAAAGTACTGAGAGAAGCTTATGGTTATCTCGGTAAACCAAGAGCAAGAAAAATCAGAAAGTATCTTTATAGCATCTTACATGACGCTAGGCAATACGAAATAGATCGTAAACCTGGTCGCAAGAAACTCTCTAAATAATTTCAGCGAGAAGAGGTAACTATGGAAATTGCATTAGTTTGCTTTACTATAGTCGGTGCTTTCATTCTCGGTATTACAGTTTCTTGGTTAGCAAAAGGATACGTTGAAGATTACATCGAAAACGCTGCTTATGCTAAGTCAGTTACTCACCCCGAAATGTTAGACGAAGATGGGAACATCATACACGATGAACTTATCTACATACGTCCACAAAATACGATTTGGGAGGATCAAACATTAGATGATGACGATGATGAGGATTAATTTTAATCATGCCAACTAAAACCCTTGAAAATAGTAGTACTAGACTACTCCTTAGTGAGATCTTGAGAAAGGTCTCTAATGCAAAAACAAAAGCAGAGAAGGTAAAAATTCTCAGAGATAATAACACTACTGCATTGCGTCAGATATTGATTATTAATTTCGATGAGAGTATTGTATCTTTAATGCCAGAAGGTGAGGTACCATACACACCTAACGATGCACCTGTAGGTACAGATCATACTCGTTTAGAGTCTGAGTACAGAGGACTGTTTCGTTTCTTTAGAGGAGGTGATCCAAGATTACCTCGTGCAAAGAGGGAGTCTATGTTTATTCAACTTCTGGAAGGATTGTCTGCTGAAGAAGCAGAACTTCTTTGCTTATGTAAAGATGGTGATCTTAATAAAAAATATAAGAGGATCACTAAAGCAGTTATCACAGAAGCATTTCCACAGATAGAGTGGGGAGGAAGGTCATGAAGGTAATTAAAGAAAATTGTACGTTGGAAGACGCACAAGATACTAAGCTACCTTATACTGCCTACCTTGTAACCTATAAGGTAGATGGTAAAGATCGTTATGATTTATCTGTTGCTACAAAAGCAGTAGATCTTTTTGATTATTACTATGATCTTTATAAAAAAGATTTTGTATCGTTCAAACAAGCAGAAGGAAGAGTTGCTCCAGGATTATGGAGAGACCCTAATGAACCTGTACCACCTAAGAAAAAAGGTAAAAAGAAATGAGTGCATACGGAAAGTTTAAACTCCCTAGTGAAATGTCGGAGGAAGAGAAGAGACAAGAAAGTTATAAAGCACTTGCTGGTGTTGTAACATTCTTCTTCAAACCTTTAATTGTTAAGTACCTATGGAACTGGTTGATACCAGGTCTATTTGGATTCGCAACCCTCACATACTTACAAGCATTAGTATTATGTTGGTTGTTAAAACTGCTCTTTGATTATACTCATGAATTGAAATGAAGGTATCTAAAATTTCTGTAACTCCTGATGCAGAAAAAACTATAGGGTACATTGCTCGTGTGAGCAATCCTAATAATCAGGACAACCCTAATGTAAAAGGGTTGTTAAAGTATTGTATTAAGCATGGTCATTGGTCTGTATTTGAACAGGCACATTTGACACTGGAGATTGAGACTACACGTGGTCTTGCTGCACAGATACTTAGACACCGATCATTCACCTACCAAGAATTTTCACAGAGGTATCAGGATGTCTCTTATATTAGAGAGGACATACCTTTACCTGAATTACGTAGTCAGGATGATAAGAACAGACAGAACAGTGTTGATGATGTAGATCCTGCAGTGGTTGAAAGATTTCATAAGGAGATTAGAAGTCATTTCAATCAGAGCATTGATCTATATAAGAGTATGCTTCATGCTGGTATAGCAAAGGAGTGTGCTAGGTTTGTTCTACCATTGTCCACACCTACTAGAATCTATATGACTGGTTCAGCACGGTCATGGATCCATTATATTGATCTACGTTCTGCACATGGTACTCAGAAAGAGCACATGGATATTGCAGAGGCATGTAGATCTATTTTTGTTAAAGAGTTCCCTACTATAGCGGAGGCATTGGGATGGATTTAGCAGTACAACTTAAGGAAGGGACTAAGAAGTCTCATTCAGCAGCAGAGAACACTAAGTTCGTTGCATCATTTCTGCGTGGGGTATTAGATCCTAAACAGTATCGTCAGTTGCTTACTAATTTTTATTATGTTTACGATACTATGGAGCAACGTATCAGAGAGACAGAAGATCCTCTGGTAAAAGCAATTAAATCTGAAGCACTTGAACGTAAGGAGGCTTTAGAATTAGATCTTGAATATTATTATGGTCCTACATGGAAGGATGAACAAATACCTTCGGAAGCATGTAACACATACTGCTATAGGATTAACGAGGTGGCAGAAAAGGATCCTTATCTTCTCATTGCTCATCATTATACAAGATACATTGGTGATCTATCTGGTGGACAAGTACTTAAAGAGATCACTCAGCGTGTCCTACAACCTCCTGTAGGCAAAGGTTTAAACTTCTATGAGTTTCCTAGTATACCGAACGCTAAAGACTTTAAGAATAACTATAGAGCAGTGCTAGATAACTTAGATGTAGATCAATCACAGATCAATAATCTAATTGCAGAAGCAAACTATGCTTTCCGATTGAACATGTATATGTTTGAAGAGATTCAAGGTAAAGCAGCACTTGCTGGTTGGGCACTCCTTAAGAGTTATCTCAATGATTTTGCACAAGAAATGATAGTATCAAAGAGGTTTAGGTAATGCCAACATACCCAGTAATAAATAAAAATACTCAAGAGAAGAAAGAACTCTCTATGACTATGAAGGAGTACGACGAGTGGAGAAAGGACAATCCCGACTGGGATAAGGACTGGACTGCTGGTGTAGGTGGTGTTACTTACGGTACTCCTAAAATGGATGACGGATTTAAAGAAGTAATGTCTAAAGTCCAACAACACCATCCTACTGCTAACCTGAGTCGCTTCACCTAAATGCCAAGAGCCAGAAAGAAAACAAACGGTAATGGAAATGGTACTGCACCACTCCAACCTATGTCCAAGAAGCAAATGAGACGTAAGAAACCCATTGATAAGTCTTACATGACTGAGATCAAGCCTCTGACTGATAATCAGAAGGCTGCTTTCAAGTGTTATCAAGACGGTAAGAATCTTCTTCTACATGGTGCTGCTGGTACAGGTAAAACATTTATCACATTGTATCTTGCATTGCAAGAAGTACTTGACGAATCCACACCTTATGATAAAATAGTAATCGTAAGGTCATTAGTACCTACAAGAGAGATTGGTTTCCTACCAGGAGATCATGAGGACAAGTCCTATCTCTATCAGATTCCGTACAAGAATATGGTCAGGTATATGTTTAGTATGCCTGATGATAATTCATTTGAGATGTTGTATGACAACCTCAGAGCACAAGACACTATTGATTTCTGGTCTACGTCTTTTATTAGGGGTGTTACCCTTGATAATACTATTGTTATTGTAGATGAGTTCAGTAATCTCAACTTCCATGAACTTGATTCAATGATCACTCGCATAGGTGAGGACTCTAAGATCATGTTCTGTGGAGACATTCAACAGAGTGATCTCACAAGGGAGAATGAGAAGTCTGGTATCCATAACTTTATTAAGATCCTTGAGGAGATGAAAGAGTTTTGTTGTATAGAGTTTGGTATAGATGACATCGTTCGTTCAGGTCTGGTTAGAAACTATCTAATCTCAAAATATAATCTAGGTTTTTCTTAATGAGTTTTACTTTTGTTGATGTTGACCTCGGTATCCAAGAGGTCGAACCTGTGAATAAAGATGGGGTAAGATTTTACCCTATTCCTGGTGCGGATAAATATTATCCAAGCGTTACCTCAATCACATCGTTTAAGAACGCAGCATTCTTCAAGAATTGGAGAAAGAAAATTGGTGAGACAGAGGCGAATCGTATTACTGCTAGAGCAACTCAAAGAGGCACAGCATTCCATAGCATCACAGAAGATTATGTTAAGGGTGACTTAAATCTTGACAGTTACTTGGAAAATAATCCATTATCTGTTAGAATGTTTCAGACAGCGAGGGATACTCTCAATCGTATCGATAAGATACATTGCTTAGAGACTTTCCTTTACTCACATTACCTTGGACTTGCAGGTCGAGTTGATTGTATTGGTGAGTTTGATGGAGAGTTAGCAGTGATCGATTTTAAAACTTCTACTAAAGAAAAAAAGGAATCATACATTGAACATTACTTTGTTCAAGAGACTGCATACGCAGCGATGTTCCTTGAACGTTCAGGTATTGAGGTCAAGAAAATTGTCACACTTATCGCAACAGAAGAGGGTAGTACTCAAGTATTTCAGAAGTACAATCTTGATGACTATTTACAATTACTTAAGTCCTACATTGAAGAATTTGTTAGGGGAAAAAATGCCTAAAGATACTAAAGGTGACGATAAATTTTTAACTCCAACAAAGTTCTCACAAGAGATCGAGCGTTTGGTTAAGACTTCTAATGGTTTAATATCATACCTAGAAGCTATTGTAACTTACTGCCAAGAGAATGAGGTCGAGTTAGAAACTGTACCTAAGTTAGTATCTAAACCATTGAAGGAAAGATTAAGACACGAGGCACAACGACTGAATTACATGAAGCAAACTACTAAGGGAGTCTTACCATTGTGACAGGGTTTGAGTGTTATAAGATGTACCTTGCACTCAAACAACATTTCACTAAACCAAAGTATGATTACAAACTTTACAATGGTAGAGTCCGTGCTAGTGAAAAGGCATTTGAAGAAAGACGAGACAGGTATTTCTTTAAGAAGTTAGCAACCAAGTATTCCTCTGATGAAATGCTAGGTTATTTTGTTTCCAATTTTATTGATAACCCTAAAGGATATCTTAGAAATTTTAGTGTGGATGCCTACACTAAATGGAAAATACATCAAGAGTCATTCGGTTATAAATTTAAACAGGATGTGTATTTACTCCTTGATGATTATGAGTTCCCATTTAATGAGGCATTCGATAAGATCTTTGAAGTAAAATCGGGACAGCATCCTAAACTTATCAAACATTACCTTGCTGATGATGTATCATTAGAAACCTTGGTAGTCTTAGATCATTGTTTGGGATTTGTTACTGAGTTTAGTAAAGTTTTATCTGATCCCATATGGAATGATGTAAAGATGAAAGTTGTTAAGTACCAACCCTTCCTAACCATTGATTGTAAAGCATATAAAGGAATGATTTTAGATACTATTGCCACTAAGATATGAGTTTCTTCGAGTCAGAACAAGTACAAGATAACCTTCGGGATATTTTTAGCACTTATAATAACCTAGCAGCAATGACTGCTAACCTATCCTCAATGCCTTCGGAGGAAAGGATAGGACACATAGAGAAGTGTAGAGTACTTGTAGATAAACAGAAGACATTCTATGGTAGGTTATGTCTTGCTGCTACAGAAGGTGATGCAGATGCAGCAGACATGAAGACTAGAATCAATGCAATGTCTCAGGCATTTGGATTCAAAGATCTTAATGTTTGTATGGATGCTATGTTAACTACATTAGACAGAGCAGAATCTAAGGAGGGTTTCAGATGACTCTCAATATATACTACAACAGCTAAAAGTTATGCCAGTTTACAGAGACTATGAGATTAGAATTAATCTCAATGAACTAATTGAAAAAAGAATTCCATGCTGTGATCTGTTACATCCTGACCATTGCTTTACAGCAGATCAGGTATCACAGATAGCACATGATATTAATATGGATCTTAACCTCCACCCAATATACCACCAGATTGATGACCATATCATGAGGTATGTTAAGGCAGCAGGTATAGATAACAGAGATCATTGGGTGGAACCTCACCTCCCAGATCTTGATGATCCATCAAAGGCAGATGAGGTTGGGATCAATTTTGAATGATCCTTGACACCTTATAAATAGTATGCTACGATCATACAGTAGCAACAATACACACAATACGGAGAATACGTTTATGTCTTTTGCAACATTAAAAAAAGCATCTAGTTCTGCTAATGCTTTAAGCAAACTGACACAGGAGATTGAGAAACTCAATCAACCTCAAAGAACAGGTGCTGATGAGCGTCTGTGGAAACCAGAACTTGACAAGTCAGGTAATGGTTTTGCTGTTATTAGATTCCTACCTGCTCCTAACGGAGAAGATATGCCTTGGGCAAAGGTCTGGAGTCATGCATTTAAAGGTCCAGGTGGTCAATGGTACATCGAGAATAGTCTTACTACTCTTGGTAAAGATGACCCTGTGGGTGAATTGAATAGAGAACTCTGGAACAGTGGTCGTGATACTGACAAGGAGATTGCTAGAGCACAGAAGCGTAAGCTTTCTTACTACTCTAACATCTATGTTGTTAGTGATCCAGCACACCCAGAGAACGAAGGAAAAGTCTTCTTGTATAAGTATGGTAAGAAGATCTTTGACAAACTTGTTGAAGCAATGCAACCAGCATTTGCTGATGAGACCCCATTAGATCCTTTCAATTTCTGGAAGGGTGCTGACTTCAAATTGAAGATCAGAAAGTTAGATGGGTATTGGAACTATGATAAGTCTGAGTTCGCTGCACCTGCTACGTTAGGTGATTTCAGTGATGACAAACTTGAAAAGATTTGGGAACAGTCCTACTCACTTGCTGAGTTTGAAGCACCCAAGAACTTTAAATCCTATGAGGATCTAAAGAAGAGATTGGATCTCGTTCTTGGTAAGTCTGCTGCTCCTGCTGTTGTTGATGAATCTCAGGAGGAAGTTACTCCACAAAACTGGGGTAAAGAAGTGTCCGACTTCAGAGAGAAAGCAGTTGCTGCCTCTCCTGTAAGTGATTCGGAAGACACACTCTCTTACTTTGCTCAACTGGCAGAGGAGGACTGATCATAAAGTGGCACAAGGGGGGTTCACAATGACCCCCTTTCTGCTATAATATAACCATACACAAAAGAATTAAATGAAAATTGCTCTCGCTGCTGCTCTACTACTTGGTTCACTTCCAGTGAATGCAGATGAGTATCAACCAGGATATTCTGCTAGTAGAACATGTGTGAAGACTGAGTACAGAGAAGAATATGTACCAGGCACACAAGATAATCCTGGTTATGTAAAGAGTTGGTCAGAACAGGTTGAGGTTCCATGTGAACCTTGGCAAAGAAGTAGATACCCTTCTGACAGACCATCATATCGCAGACATGTTACTGTCTATGAAGATACTAATGATTGCTCAGACGGTGCAGTCCTTGGTGGAATTGCTGGAGGCGGTGCAGGTGCTGCATTATCCAGAGGAGATGGACGTTGGTGGGCGATACCTTTAGGTATTGTTGCTGGATCCATGATCGGATGTGATATAGATGGTGGGTGATCATGGACAAGCATGACATTCCTATCTTAGGAGATTTTTATACAAAGAAAGAAGTTGATGAGATGGTTGCTGCTGCTTTAGCAGAAGCACGTGCCATTGATGAGGAGTCCATGCGTAAGCATAACCGAGACGCTACTATCATTAGTATGATTCTTGGTTTTACTTGCCTTGCTTTGTTTGTTGATGGTCTTCTAAGAATACTAGGGATCATTCCTCCTTTCATGGATTTAGATGTTAATGTTGTTGATGACATCATAGAAAAAGTTGAGTCAGATATTTTACCTTTAGTACAAAAACTTCCTCGAATTTAATTATGCATTTATTATTGCCGATCATTAGTATCTCATTGATTGTATTAGTCATAGTTTATTCCATCATACAAAAGTATAATCCACACTAAATATTAACAGGAGGACACCATCATGACTATCATAGGACCATTTATATTCTTGCTCTTCATGGTAGGTACAGCAGGTGCTGCCTTTGCTTTGATGTATAAAAACATCAGTGATATTTCTAAGTCAAGGTGGTCAGCAGATTTCGATCCTCGTAAGGGTAGGAATCAAATTAAGTTAGCACACCCAGAACTTGCAGATGTTGAGCATGGTGATGAGTTACTTGTTGTGAAATTTAAACCCGAACTTGACGCAGAGGGTACAGTTGATTTAAAATTTACTCCCGATAAAGAATTTGAAGATGTATTTCTCAGTAAATCACTCGCTAAAAGAATGGAGGAACTTGATGATGAAGAAGACGATGATGATGACGGAGACATTATAGTAAGAGTATGACTTTTCTAATAGCAATTATGTCATTTGCAAACTTTGTATTCTATCCATTGGTAGTGGGTACAATTATTGCTGTGATAATAGAACAGATCTTAAGAGCAACAGGCAACGAAGATGATCCCAAGGCAGTACGTAATGTATTTGTTGCTATGGGTATCAGAAAATATCTTTGGAGACAAGCATGGTTGTTTAATATTATCTGGTTCTTAGGGTATGGTATACTGTTAGTCATTAACAGACCAGGCCAACAACCAATGCCTGATATGATTTGGCAAGGTTAAACCAAAATCGACTTTGAGTTACCTCAAAGTCAAAAAATTTTCCCGCCCCATTTTTTGCCTCTTAGAGTTTTATTATGAAAGAACAGATGATTAAAGACATCCAAGACTGGGAGAGAGAATACCTTGGTATGGATGCTGACATAACAGAGAGACAAATTGAAATCCTTAAGGGATCTGAAATAAAATCCCATGAAGGTATGCTTTATGGTAGAATGTATGCAGACTGGAAACGGAGGAAGTATGGAACTGAATGATGAAAATATAATAGCAGTCCTTGAAGAACTACTCCCATACATCGAAGCAGATGGTGGGTACTTACAGTATGTTGAGACTGATGGAGGATGGGTTAAGGTAAGACTTGGTGGTGCATGTGAGACATGTGCTATGAGTTCTCAGACATTGAAGATGGGTATCGAACGTAAGTTAATGATGGAGATACCTGATGTCAAGGGTGTGATTCAAGTAATCTAATGAAGATTGTAATCGTTGGTGGTGGTACTGCTGGATGGTTGTCAGCATATATGTTAACACGTTTGCAACCAAACCATTCTTATACTGTCATTGATGATTCAAAACATAATATTGTTGGTGTTGGAGAAAGTACGACAGGACATTTCAGAGAAGCAATCGAACTTGGTACAACTGAGTCAGAATTTATTAATGAAACTGATGCTACAGTTAAACTTGGTATTGAATTTAAAGATTGGAGAAAGGTAGGAGAAGAATTTTATAATCCTATTGAACCTTCATCTACTGCTACAGAATACTTTGATGCTGCAACATACTATGCAGTATATAAAGGACATCCTGCTGAAGTATCAAGTATTAATGGTGTGTGGCATAGGAATAAAAGATATGATAGAAAGTTTAATACACATGCGTATCACTTTGATACGTTTAAGTGTGCTCAGTTTTTAAAGAAAAGATCTGGTGCACGTCATCTTGATAAGAAAGTTGTTGACTGTAACTTAAATGAGACAGGATTTATAGAGTCTGTTGTCTGTGAAGATGGTAGTATAATAAAAGGAGATTTCTTTATAGATGCTAGTGGATTCTCTAGGGTATTGATTGGTAAACTATCTTCATGGAGATCGTTTCAAGATAATTTACCAGTCAATTCTGCTGTACCTTTTATAGAAGATAATGATGGTGGAGATAGTACCATTTGTACTGCACTATCTTCTGGATGGTTGTGGCAGATACCAACAGCCAAGAAGATGGGTTCGGGTTATGTATATTGTGATAAGTATATTACTGAAGACCAAGCCATAGATGAGGTACAAAAACACTTAGGAAGAACCATAACTCCTGGAGCAGCAATTAAGTTTGAGTCTGGTAGGTTTGATAATATATGGAGTAAGAATTGTCTTGCTGTAGGGTTAGCAGGATCATTCCTAGAACCATTACAGTCTACTAATATTCATACTACTGTAATAGAAATCAGCAATTTCCACAGGAAGTATCTAAGAAATACCTTTGAAGACACCTATTCCAGAGCAAATGTTAAGAAATTCTGTAGTGAAATAGGTATGATGGTAGATAATTTTAAAGATTTCATTAACCTACACTACTCTGGAGAGAGAAGAGACTCAAAATTCTGGAGGATGATCTATCAGAAGGAACATCTTACAGATTTCACAAGAAATATAATAGAACTTGCTAGACACAGAGGTATCTTTAGAGATGACTTCTTATATTATTATGGATGTACTGGTGTAGAACTATGGATCTATACCCTCTTTGGTATGGGACACATACCTAAGAAGACCGTGCAAAAAATATTTAAAAAACCTATGCTACTTGACTATGCTAAGTCAAAATTTAAACTGTTGTCGTAGCAGATCCAGGACCGTTATCGTATGATGTAACATTACCAACATTACTGTCTATGTTAACACTACCAGTAACATACCCAGTATTGTCAAGGAAACGAGCAGCAGCACCTATCTCTGTCTTCTTATCACCGAACTCATCTAGTTCTGCGTGAGATTCATACGCTACTAACTCTTCAAATTCTGACATGATGAACTCAACTACAGGAGTAGTTGGTATTTTTATGATTGCTTTTTGTTCATTAAGATACACTTCATGTTCATAGTTAGATACAGGATACACTGAGGCTTCTTCTCCTAGTGTTGATCCATCAGGTAGAACTGTTCTCCATGTCCTATTAACTTCCAATCCTTTCTTAAGGAATACTTCTCCATTATATTTTGCTTCTACAGTTTCATAATGATGAATTGCATCTGGGTCTGCGTATTCATTATTGACATGTTCTCTTAGAACTTCTTCAGTCTTAGGCCATTGTGAATATACATCAGTAATATTATTAACCAATAGAATTATCCAGTCTAAGTATGCGTTACCTAATACAGCTTGAGCAAGTCTCTCTGGTCTTTCACCATTAGGTATGATGAATGCTTCCATCAAAGTAATATACTGAGATAGATCTGCTCTTGTTTGTGTCCTTCTGAATATGTTTTTTGCTAGACGATATTTGTATGCTTCATCATCGGTGATACCTTCACCAACATATACGTTTGGAAGTAAGTCGAAATATTTCATTAATACCCCACTGCTGCATCGTTTTCTGTCAAGAGTCTAGTCTCTGTGAAACTAAGTGTCATAACGATAGCTGGAACTGATACTCCATTTGGATCAGGTTGTTTGAATGATACGTATTGATTGTCTGGTGTATAGTTTACATTAATACCTGTACATACAGAAGGATACATCTTAAACATTAGATCCCTTCTAGTAGTCTCTGTCATTGATCCCATTGTACCGTCATCGTTTGCACCGAAACGTACAAACCTTAGTTGGAATCTATCTGGTATGTCAAAGAACCTATTACTCTTTGCATAGTCTGCCTTATTAAAGTGCTTGAAGTATTCTTTACCCCAGATATCTTGACTGGTTCCTTCTTTCTTTCCTTTACCTGCTCTCTTTACTTCACCACCAGGAACTTTATACTTATCACCTGCGTTAATGAATCGTTTATCAAACTCACCACCTCTTACTCTAGGTAACGTTCCTATTTTAATGTAGTCAATAATATTTTGTATGTGTCTTGACTCATTCCTACTTCGAGCCATAAATTTGAAAGCAAAGTTGTGAGTTCTAAAACTCATACCTTGGAAGATCTGCTCACTGTATGGGTTAAAGACCTGACCTTTCTGTAGTGCTTGTATAGCATTGATGTCCATTGATCCTTGTAAGCCAACGAACTGGTTGAAACCATTAATCAAACTAAGTACAGCATTGGTAGAGAACTCAGGTAGTGCTGCGAATGCTGCGTCTTGTAAATCTTTTGCCATCTGTGTAAAATCATTACCAGATTGCATCATGTTCATAGCTGCAACACCAGACACACCAATGTCTTGTCTTCTATATGCAGGACCATATGATGTAGAAATACCAGCAGGTATTGCTATGTAACATCTATCAGGATGTTGTTTAACAGTTGCTTGGTTTCCTGGAACCTCTCTATTGTAGAAGTTAGGTACGTTTTTACCATCATACTTAAATCTTTCTCTACGAAGCATTAAGTAGTCAACATGTTTTGTAGCACCTTCAGCCAGACCAAGCTGTCTGTTACGGTACTGTTCCTCCATTGGGAACTTAAGTGGGTACTTATATATTGTCATCTACTTCAATAACTACCTAAATAACAGTGTGATCTCTATGTATTTATGCGTTATAAGCAGGGAAAATACATCCCTCGGAATAGAAACAAATATAAAGGTGATTTATCTAAAATATTTTACCGTTCTGGGTGGGAATATAAATTCATGAAGTGGTGTGATTCCACACCGTCTATTACTGAATGGGGTAGTGAAGAGATCTTTATACCATATGTTTCACCAATAGATAATAAAAGACATAAGTATTATCCAGACTTCTATGTCAAGGCGAATAACAAGAAATATATCGTTGAGGTAAAACCCTCTAAGCAAACTAAAGAACCAACGAAACGTAAGAAAGTGACTAAAGGTTATTTACAAGAAGTATTTACTTGGGGTGTCAACCAAGCGAAGTGGAAGGCTGCAGAGGAGTTCTGTAGGGATTATGGTATGGAGTTTATGATAATCACAGAGAAGGAGCTTAAGGTATAATGTTTGGATTTATAAGTAAATTTTTTGCAAACTGGGCTGGGTCTCTACCTGTAGTTGGTGGTTGGCCAAGTGGACAACTTCCACCAGAGTATGATGGTGTTAACTCTATACCTGGTTCTGATACTGCAAGGGTTCAATCATTTCAGGAGTTTCTAGCACAAACTAGAAAACCTATGAATGAGTTTTCATTAACTAACTTATATTCTCTTGAGTTTTCTACTCCAAGGATGTTGACGGATAACCTTGAAGTTGGTGATGATAGGATGCTCCTAGACTACTATGCTGATAGTGTAAACCTTCCTAGTAAGCAAGTAACTACTGGACAAATTGCTAACGTTGGTTCTGCATACAAATATACCACTGGTAGTGCTTTCAGTCAGATTAATATATCATTTAAAATACCTGCCTCTCATAGAACAAGAGCTATATTTGAGAGATGGGTTACTATGATGAACAGTGATGCTCATCAGTACACAGAATTTTATGAGGATTATGTATCACCAAGACTTAGAATCTTTAAGTTAGAAAGAGGTCTTGGTGCTGCAGCAATGTATCACATGTATAACAGTGGTCTATATTATTTGAGACCTAAGATTACATTATTCAATAACTTTGATGCAGATGCATACTTAAAACCTCTTTCTCAATCACATCAGCAACAATATCAAAACTATAGATTACCTGGAGTTGTTGCAATGTGGGAACTTTCTAATGTTTTCCCAGTTAACATTGGATCTACTCAATTAAATAATATGGAAGCAAGGGTCGCAACCATGACTGTTGGATTTAACTTTGAGAGGTATAGATTCTATACTTTACCTTTATACTCTCATGGTTCAAACTTTGATGCTATTGCACCTAACCCTGGATTAAAAACTCTTGGAGATAGATATGGTACTAATGAATATGGTATCTTAGGTCGGGGACAGTACTCTGAGTACCACAAGGTCACCCATGATAATCGCTGGTAACATCTCGTATATTATTTCGATTTTCATTCCCCAGGAAGCGTAAAAAATTCGCTTCCTATTTTTTGCCCCTTTGGGTTTTTGACTAAATAACTACACTGAATTGAACACTATGGCATTACCTAAATTAAACGCCCCTCGTTATAAAATGAAATTGCCGTCTGACGGCAGAACTGTGAATTTTCGTCCATTTCTTGTAAAAGAGGAAAAAAGTCTTCTTATTGCAACTGAAACTGGCGATTCTTCTACCATGATTAACGCTATTAAAGATATTATCAGAGGATGTACTGATATTAAAGATGTTGAAGAATTGGCAACATTTGATATTGAGTATGTTTTCCTTCAAGTGAGAACTAAGTCCGTTGGTGAAAGCGTTGATGTTTCTGTGGTTTGTCCCGATGATGAGGAAACAGAAGTTGAAGTGAATATTCCTTTAGAAGACATTAAGGTTCAAAAGACCAAAGGTCATAAAAAGGAACTTAAGCTTGATGAAGGAATAATGGTTACTATGAAGTATCCAAGTCTTGAAAATTTCGTTGAAATGAACTTTGCTGGTGAACAACCAGGAGTTGATCAAGTTTTCAAAATGGCAGCAGGTTGTATTGAGCAAATTGCTACTGAAGAAGAAGTACATGATTGTACATCCCTTCCAGAACCTGAAATGCTTGAATTTTTGGATCAATTAACATCTGCTCAATTTAAGGCAATTCAAGATTTCTTTGAAACTATGCCCAAATTGGCACATACGTTAAATGTGAAAAATCCTAAAACTGGGAAAACTGGTGAGGTGAAATTAGAAGGATTAGCGGCTTTTTTCGGTTAGCCCTTCTTCACACTAATCTCCGTACTTATTATGAAACCAATTTTGCTCTAATCCACCATCATAAGTGGAATATTGAGTATATTGACAATCTCATGCCTTGGGAAAAAGAACTCTATCTCAATTTATTGATGGAATTCTTAAAAGAAGAAGAACGTAGAATGAAGGAGCAAGAAACTAAGACGAGTGGCTAAACTAAGTGCATACAAGTTTATTAACCCACCTGGCAAGGACAGCGAAGCACCAATGTCGCAAAATGCTGGAAGGGCATCTTTATTAGCCACAAATCGTCTTGGAATTACTGTTACTGCACTTGGTGCAACAGTAGGAGACTTACAAGCGATATACTCTGCAGGTTTGAAGAATGATAAACTGCAAGCAATCGCTGAACGTAAAAGAGCAAAGAGAGAGCAAGATAGAAAGAGAGAGGAAGAGATAGAGAATCAAAATCTTTTCCAGAAAGGTGATATTACTAATAAAATGGCCAAGAAAGGGCCAGATCAAGATACGAAGAAGGGTATTGATGGAATAATTAAGTCATTGGGACTGGATGGTCCTTTAATGGCAGTATTTGGATGGCTGGTCAAGCTAGGAACATGGATGTCCACTCTTGCCATTATGAAATGGGTGGCAGATCCGAGCAGTCAACCGCAATTAGAAGTTTTTATACACAAAATTACTGTAATCTGGAAGGCACTTAAAAAGGCATTTGGGTTTGTAATAGGAAAGGGCATACTGGATGGATTTGCCCAATTATCAGATCCGAACGGATCATTTGCTAGTAGAATAACTGGACTAGGTAAATTTGTCTTAGGGATAATAGGCTTAGGGGCACTTTTAAACCCATTTGGATTAATGGGATCAATATTGTCCATGTTGGACTTTGTTTGGGATAAAAGAGATCCTCTACAGAGACGTAATGATACTAAAGCAAATAATAGAAAAAATCAAAAAACCAAACTAAGAAATAAAGTAAGGACTAATAATAATCCTCTTTTAAAGAAGTATGGTAAGAATGGTGATAGATTATATCGACAAGCAATTAAGGATGGTGCAACCAGAGCAGAAGCACTAAACAAAGTACGGAGAGCAGCAAATAAAAACCCTGCTGCATTCAAACCACCCCCAAAAACGAGTGGATTATCTCCAAGAACTGCTCCTCCAGGAAGCGTCATGGGCAGGGGTGTACAACGATCCTTTGGTCGTGGTGCACTTAAGTTTTTAGGCAAAAATAATGTAAAATTACTTGGAAAAGCATTCCAGAACACGTTTGGTAGGATACCTGTTTTTGGTAGTATCTTAACTGCGGTATTTTCTCTGTTACAGGGTGATCCTTGGGATAAGGTACTCTTTAAAACTGCTGGTACTGCTATTGGTGGTGCATTAGGTTCATTTATACCTCTTCCTGGTCTTGGCACCTTATTGGGAATGAGTTTAGGTGAATATTTTGGTGAATTGTTGTGGATTGGATTTAAAGGTGGAGGCTGGGGTGAAGCTGGGCAGAAATTATTAAATGACCTAAAAGGTGTCTTTAATCAGCTTAAAAACGTCCTTGTATGGATCAGAGACGGGTGGACTAAATTTTATACGGGTATTCCTAAGTTCAAAATACCAGATTTTCCTGAAAAACCACCTGGGTGGTTAGCTAAGGTTTGGGGTTCTGGTAAGATTTGGGGAGCCATGAAGTTAATGATGAAGGGCATGTTGGGTCCTTTATCATTATTAATGGGTAAGGAAATACCCAATATTGGCTGGATGCTCAATTTAACTGGAAACACGTTCCCGTTACTACACAAAGCTTTCTTTAAAGATTCTTGGCAAGCATCACAACCTACTACTCAAGAAGGTACTCTAACAGGTGGTGATGCACTTGGTAGTCAAATTGAGGGTGAACAGAAAGGTGAAAAAGGTAGTTCTGTTGTTGGTGCTTCTCAAGGATCGATAGAACTTGCTAAGATAAAAGGAAGATTTGTAGTTGGTGAAATGATCCAAGGTCTCAGGTCTGGGGCTGAGGCAGTAATTAAGAAACTTAATATTGATTTTAAAGAGACTCTTGGGAAAGGTAAATCAAAAACTACTGTTGGTAAGAATCAGTTTACAGTAGGAGGTAAAACACATACAAAACCTAAGAGAAGTGATTTTCCTAGTACAGGTGCTGGTGGTAGAGCGTATAGTAAGGCACTTAAGAAATATAATGATAGATTAAAACTTGCAAAAGAAAATCCTGGTGTTTTATTTGGCGATGAGTTAATAGAAAAATATGGAATGAGTGAAGAGGCAAAAATTGATCTTATGGATCAATCCTCACCTTATAATATAGGATACACTCCTTCCTCTACTGCTGACAGAAAGAAGAATAGGCATGGTAACGTTAATATAAGAGAAGATCATGCTTCAAAACCAGAATATCAGAATCAGTGGTGGGACTTCTTAGACTTATTTGAAAATAAGAAGGTTACTCCTAAAGGTACATCTGGTATAGGACCATTGGCACCTGGTCATGGTGCTGATACTTATGGAAAGCATCTCGAAAAGGAAGCGAATAAGAAGAAGACTACTTGGTGGAATCCATTTAGTTGGGGTGCTAAAAAACCAATTAATACGAAGAGAAAGAAAGAATTTGGTGGAAGGATACCATCAAGACTACAAAGTCCTGATAAACAATTCTTCTTTGGTAAGATTTTTAAAGGTATATCCAAGGCAGTATCTGGTGTTGTTAAGGGTGTATCTAATGCTGTTAAAGGTGTTGTAAACGGAGTTTCTAGTCTAGTAAGTGGTGTGATGGAATCACCGCTTGGTAGCATATTAATGACAGTTGCACCAATAGTATTCCCTGCTGCTGCACCGTTTATACATGCTGCAAGAGGTATATACTCGTTATCTCAAGGTGATATATTAGGTGCTATAAGTTCTGGTATTGGTGCTGCACATGGTTTCTCTACTCATTTTGGTAGTGGTGCATTAGCAGCAAGTATTGATAAATTCCAAGCTACAGGATTTGGTAAAGTTGCTATGGGATTCCTTGATGGAGGAGTCTCAGGAGCATTATCTTCAGGATTAGGATTATTACAAGGTAAGTTACCATCTGGATTAACCAAGTTCTTGGGTAATATTGGTGATGTGATGAACAAGGTTCCAGGATTAGGTAATATTGTTTCAGCAATACCAGGTATAGGAAATATACCAGGATTGTCTTCATTATTTGGATTGGGTGATGGTGGTATGCCTGGAGGGACATTTAGTCCTATGGGATTATTTGGTAGTATTGCCAATGAGATGGGATTTGGTGGCATATTTAAGGCAATCACAGGCATGGTGTCTGGAGGTGGGCCTATGGCAATGATGCAAGGTCTACAAGAACTTGCTCCAGAATTGGGTGTTGATCCAAGATTATTAGGTCAATTCCCATCACAAATAAAATCGATGGATAGTACTAGAAGTGGTTCAACTTCAGAAATGTCTCAGCAATATGCTTTACAGACTAAGATGGAGTTTATTCCAGTACCTATGATTGCTAATAAGTTAGTACCAATAGCTAAGCCTGTCCCAATAAATAATGTTGTTAGAGTACCAGTTAGGCAACCCTGTCAGAAGTGTGGTAAATAAATGGCAATAAAGAAGAACAGAAAATTAAATCTCTATAAGATGGTATCTGTTACAGGTGTCGCAGCTGCTGGTGGAAATAATAAGTCAACTCAATTACAAGTAGCACAGGTAGGTGCACTCAATCGTTTAGGTACTACTGTTAATAGTATTGCTGGAATCGTTTCTGATATTAAAAAGATTGAACTTAAACGTCTTGCGGATGCTCAGAAAAGGATAAAGTTCACTCCAAGATATACTAAACCACAGAAGGTAGAATCAGCAAAGTTTGCTAAGACTTTTATAGGTAGGACTGCTCCTAAATTCTGGGAAGGTTTATTGAAGATGCTTTCTGGTCTCTTTAAGTTGTTGGTACTGAGACCAATATTAAAATGGCTTTCTGATCCTAAGAATCAAGAAGCAGTTGCAAATACACTTAGGACGCTTGATAAGATATTTACGTGGGTAGCAAAATTCCTGACAAAGAATCTTACAGGAGCTGTAGATGGATTATATAATCTCTTAAGAGAAGATGCCTCGTGGGCTCAACGAATAGGTGGGTTTATGAAAACCTTCGTTGGGTTAGGAGCAATATTCTTAGGATTGAGATGGTTAAATCCACTTAGAGTTGGTAGGACTTTAAAGGATTTTAAATGGATCTTATCTACCTTTTATAATTCGTTAACTAGATTTAAAACAGGTTTAGCAAAACGCAGAGGAATGCGTTGGATGGGTGGTAAGTGGGGTAAAGCACTCCAAGTTACTACAATGGTGGCAGGTACTGCCTATGTTGCTAAAAAAGGCATGGATTATGCTGCTGATGTAGCAGATGATCCTGATCCATTTGGCAGAACAGGTACTAGAGATGATGGATCTTCATATGAATATGGTGGAAATGTTTTAAAACTTCTTCCTCAGAGAGCAACAGGTGGATGGATTAATGGTCCTAATAGTGGATATCCTGTTTCTTTAGGACCAACTCCTGGTGCTTCCCCTGACTTTGTTGGTCATGGATTGGAATATATTGCAAGAAAAAATACTGGTGAAAACTTTGTAATACCTGTTGATAATGCTGCTACTCGCAGAAATCCTGGATTGATGGAAGCAAACATGCGTGTTGCTTCTGCTAATGGATTTGACATTAGAATGCCAAGATTGAATACTCAAAGTAAGCATTTTGGATTAGGAAGTTGGTTAAGTGGTAAAGGATGGGGTGGTGGTAAATCTGGTGGTGGTAGTAAATCAGGTGGAGGATTTAGTTGGGGTAATTTATTTGGTGGTGGTAAGAAGAATAAAGGTAGTAGTGGTGGATTATTAGGTACTATTAGCAGTAATGTTAATGATATGATCAATACACCAAAGCAAACTGGTAATTGGTTTAGTAACTTTGGTCAAAAATTCACTGCTGGAAATAAAGGTTGGCAAGGTAGATTAGGAGATTGGTTTAAAGGTGGTGGTGCTGGACAGATAGGTGCAGCATTTGGTAATGAAGGAGCTGGTAATGCTATTGGTGGTCTCTTTAACATCTTTAGTGGTGGTGGTAGTGGTAAAGATGGTAAGGCTACTGCTTGGGATATAATAAAAGGTATTGGTGGTGTTGCTACCAACTTCATGAAACCAGGAAGCAAAGCTCAAGGGTGGCTTAGCACTGGTTTAGGTATTGGTGATATCCTTAGAGGTGAAGGAACATTTGGTCAAAAACTAGGTCAAGTCTTTGGTAGTTACGGTAATAATATTGCCCAGTTAATTGGTGGTAAGGCTGGAAGCCTCATGCAAAATGCTATGGGGATCTACAACAACCTTACAGGTGGTGGTGGACTTCAAGGCATGGTGGATAATCTCCAAAGTGCTATGGAAGGAGGTGTCTCTGGATTAGTACATTCTGCTGGTGGTGCACCTATTAATCCTGAAACACTCGGTATTACTGCTAAAGGTGGTGGTATTGAAGCAGCGAAGAGAGTTGGTAAGCAAATGCTTAGCCAAGGGTTTACTATTGAGGATAACCCATTCTTCCATGCTAATAAGTGGAATAAGATGAAAGCTAATACTGAAGGATTCAACCCTAGAGGTGATTCTCCTGTAAATGCTGGTGGATTACATGCTTTAGGTCTTGGATTAAATATTGCTGATTATAGACCAGGACAAAAAGGTCAAAGGTTACATTCACTTGCTGATACTTTACACAGTCAGGTAGGAGCATATAAGATTACTGAAATCGTTCATGATAAATGGGGTGCTTGGGCGGTCAATCAAGAACGTAAGCAAGGACCAAATAATTATGGTTATCCTGGACATGTTCATATAGGTATTGCTGGTAAAGAAGAAAAGCAAGGAGGCGGTAAAAATTCTTCTATCCAAGCACCTGGCAATATGCAGATGATTGCTCAACAGATTCATAATGATACTCAGGGTGGAAGTTTGTTAGAGCAGTCTTTACATGCAAGATCTTGGATGAATAAAGCAAGTTTGATGGAACAGTTTGGTAATTCTAGTGGTAAGTTTGGTAATGCAAGTACTTGGATGGATTTAATTGATAGTACTAATATATTCAAGAAAGACATGTCTAGTGCAGATTCAGCACTATCATGGAAGGCAATATTAAATGCACAGAAGGACGGATATTTACAAACTGCTTTATCCAATCAAGGATATGATGATGCAGCAATTAACGTCTTGACGAATGCTACTACCTTTAAAAAGACTTCTAAGGGTGGTAAAGATAGAACTGCATATCAAGTTAGCTTTAAGGATATGTTCGCCAGCACTGATGGTAATAAGGAAGCTAATGCAAAAATTTCTTCAGAAGGTCTTGACGGTCAATCACCCAATATGACTGATAAGAAGAAGCAGGTTCATAAAGCACCTGGTTTATTTGGTGGGTTTAAATCTGGTAGTACAATGTTCCCTTCTCAGATGCCACAGGGTAAACAGGGAAGTAATGTTAGTAATGCTAAGTCTGCCTATAGTCCAGTAAAATCTGGAAGAAATGATACTGCTAGTAACACAAGTGCTGGTAGTAATGTTAATTCTATGACCAACAAAGGATCAACAAGTGGTAGAGATAAAGATGATAAATCTACCATGAGGATGCAGCAGAAGATTCTTAGAGAGAAAGAATTCTTATCCTTCCGTTTGTCTGAGAAAATAAATAGCTCAGTGCAAGCTACTATGGCATCAATCGAAGCAAATAATGCTTCAGTACGTTCTGAAGTAGCAGCAGCACAATCTTTTGTTACTAAGGCTGTTGCAGAGTCCAAGCGTGCTGGTGTTGGTAATAACTTATCTTATGCAGCGAGTAGGGCAGGTACTGGTTAATGGCAAAATTAAAGGAAGGATCGTTATTAGCATCTAGTCCAGGTGAAGCAACCTATCGATTATCCATGTATAGAAATGGTAAACGATTAGAAGGTCCAGAACGTGCTTTTAACTTAGTACAGTTTTGTAGAGGATGGTTGATCTATAATGAGATTAATAGACCAACTATTGAAGCAGAGTTTATATTTGAAGATGCTGCTGGTTTGGTTGGTACTATGACTGGTACTGAACTTTTTAAGTTGGATATTGAAACTTCTATTATTGATAGGACTTATTGGTTTAGATCATTTGGTATATTTGATAGAGTAAATGCAAGTCAAAGCAACCAACTGTATAAGGTTAAATGCTTTAGTGTAGAGCATATTAAGAATGAATCTATTGATATTTTTGGTAGTTCTGATGTAATATTCAATAATAAGACAGAAACTTCTGATATTATTAAGACTGTTCTTAGAGATAAGAGGTTTATAGCTACTAAGAAAAGAGTATTTGCTGAACAAACCCTTACCAAACATTCATTTATAGCAAGTCATTGGAGACCTGCTACTCTTATTAGGTGGATACTTGATCGCAGTATTAGAAAAGCACCTAAAGGTGGTACTCTTCAGAATGGATTCCAATTCTTTGAAAATGCATTAGGATTCCATGCTAAGTCATGGGATAAGATGATTGAAGATATTCAACAGCAGCATACTGTAAAGGTTACGGATGATGTTAGTGGTAAAGCAAAACTATATCGATACACTCATACGTTAAAGAATGTTGGTCAAGAAGAATTAGATCAATTCAGTACTATTGGTATTGGTTATCCAGAAGAGGGACAAGTTATAGAAGGATTGAGACATGGTACATATGCTGGTTATAGTGTTGGATTTGATCCAGTAAGTATCACATCAAGTAAACTTGGATTCAGTAAGGATACAAAAGATCCAGCAATTCAATATAGTGTCAATCAAATGTGGAAGAAGATGTCTCATTTGAATGAGAAGAAATCTGTTAATCCTATTACACAGATGGATAGGGAAACTCAAATAGCATTACAGACACCAAAAAGAATTAGATATTGTTCTCTACCTAATCAAAGTTTTGATTCAAAGAATAGTGTTAATAGTATGGCAACATATGAGCAACTTGCAGAGTTGCAAGCATATAAGCATATGAGGGAACAATCACTCAATCAATTACAGCTAACATTAAGAGTTCCTGGAAATTTGGACCTATATGTTGGTTATGGATTAGAATTACAAGTACCTGCAAACGTAAAGGGTGCAGGGGATGGAGGCGAATTAGATAGGCGATATAGTGGCAGGTATATTATAACGGAAGTTATTCATTCCCTGACAGAAACACGTCTTGTAACTGAGTTGAAGTTACGAAAAGACTCTATTCTTAGATAAATAATAGTGTACTATTGAGGTAGTAATTATGAAAACCATTGAAGAACACATCGCAGCAGACATAGCGATTATTGAGGATCCTCAAACAAATCCAGCTGCTCGTCGTCATTATAAAGAAGAGCTTCATGAACTTGAGGTTTATGAGCAACATCATCATGATGAGATAGAAGCAGGAGATCATCACGATCCAAATGCTATTGAACTATTTTGTGAGATGCATCCTGATGAACCAGAATGTTTAATTTATGACGATTGATAGTTATTTGTTAGGACATTGGACTAACAGACAACAAGCTCAGTCAAACCCCCACTGCTTCTCCCAGTGTGAAATTATCTGGGAGAAAGATGGTGATTGGTATACTTCCAAGAATTTTTATAGAGTAGACGGAAAGACAAATCCGTATAGGCATAAGAAACATAGATTCGTTCAAACATCCTCCACGACTGCGATCATGGAGAACTATCATCTTGACTTGACAAGGCATGGTGAATGTGATATGATGTTTACGTTCCAAGATAATGTTTGGCATGGATCACTTAATAGTGATTTGTGTCTAGGTGAGCGAGGAAGTCGCATTGTCTCCGAAATACATCTTTTCGGAGATAAACTTCACAGCAAGGATCAAGGATTTGATTCTAACAACAACGTTGTTTGGGGTAGTCCTGACTTGTTCCGATTTATTAGATTATGAATAAAGACAAAAGAAAACTAAGAGCACAAGTTAAATCCAGATGGTATTATATCTTCTGGGGTGCTGCTACTGTATCTGTATTTGCAGGTCAGATTCACGTTGGTAACGGATTTAATAGGATGTCAGAAACACTTGAGAAGGTGTTTGAACGACCTGTTATGATCGAGGTTCCTTATCCTAGAGATGGCGTTATATATTAAAAACCGTTGAGGAAATCTTAATTCATCCTTAAATGTAGCAAGAAATACTTGTATTTCAACACATACTATGCTAAATTGTTAGGTATCACAAATTAAGACACGACCATTGACTTACAAACGTAATCCCGAAGGGGTAAAAACTCTAACGGACGAAGAATGGGTGGAAATGATCGCTATTAAACAAGCCATAGCAGAAAATCCGTCTACTGTTCATCCAAGAAAAATGGAATACTTTACTGAACTATTAGTTCGGTCTGATTCTATCTACACGAGGCATGTACGAACATGAGTGGAGATTCATCCTTAAATGGACACACCCATAATGACGAACAACCTGTAATTTTTTATTCAAGCGATATGACGGAGGCTAAGAGAATAGTCCTCCTTCATAAACGTCAGCAATACCAAAACGAGATCCTTGAATGGCAAGGTTACTCTGTTCAAACCAGATGGAGAACAGGGAGTCCTATGCAGGGATAAATAACTAAAAACCTGCAGAGTTATGTCGTTAGATAATCTGTTCTTAGAAGAAACAGATCAAATTAATTTTATCGGAAAAGATGGTTTTTTCTGGTGGGTTGGTGAGGTCGAAGATAATGAAGACCCTATGGAATTAGGTAGGGTTAAGGTTCGAGTAGTTGGATATTATACTAATTTTAGAGGTGGAACGGTAGCAGACCTTCCATCAGAGAATTTACCTTGGGCTACAGTATTACAACATACATCTCAAGCAGGTAACGATGGACAAGGAGAATCATCAGGACAATTACAACCTGGTGCTATCGTTATGGGTTTCTTTATGGATGGAGAAGTCGCACAGATGCCAGTAGTTATTGGTGTTATGCGTGTAAAGAAATCATCAGAATCAAGAACTGAAAGAGATTTTTCATTCACCGATCAGAAAATAGAAGCGGGTGTAGCACCTAATACTTCTGCTATACATCCCGCAGAGAAGAATACAATATCACCAATACAACCATTAAGACAGGGAGAAAGTAATATTGTTGCTTTCCCAGGTCAGAGTACTACACAATTAGGTGGTAGTGGATCACCTAAAAATATTGGATCACATAAAGGATTGGTAGGTAGTTCTGCAAATCCAATTAAACCTTTAGATCCAGCAAAACCAATACCTGCTGCTAATGGTGTTGGTGGTCCTTGGAAAACTTTAGAATATAAACTTTCATACTTAATTGAAGATCTTGCTAACACTTCCTCTAATTTAGTTAAGGCAGAGGGTGGTGATTATCTTGATCTTGTTAGTGGTAAGTTGATTACTAAGGCTGATTTAACAGTACGTATTGAGAATTACTTAGGATCTTTGTTTGCACAGGTCATAAGTGCAATGCGTCAGTCATTGATTAATTTAACAGAAGATTTAAAACTTGCTAACATACTCCTTCAATCAACTGGTGAACCTTATGCTGTACTTTCTACAGTACAGATTGCAATTACTAAGATCTTAAGTACTTTATGTACTCAGGATGCTCAAATTTCTACTTATACTGCTACACCATTAAAGACAGTTACAGATGTTCTTGATACCTATCTTACAGGTGTTATTGATAAACCTACTATGGTAACAAGATCTGTTAATACTATTACTAATGATATAGTTAAAGATGTTGCTAAGATTGTTAAAGATATTGGAGATCTAACCAAATCCATTAATACTACTGTTAGTGGGATAGGAGAAGCAACTAAGATTATTGATGCTTGGGAGAAATCAACAGGTATATTCCATTTACAAGATGCTGTATCATATGATGTAGTTAATATCAGTGGTATGATAGAACTGATTGCTGCATTCGATGTTAATGCTTGTAAGAGAACACCTAATGCTTCTAAGGCAATGGGTTGGTATCCATTATTAGGTTTAAGTAACACTCTTAAAACAAAAGATATATTCAGTACCATCTTTGATGATGCAGATCCATATCTAACTACTGCTAAGAATAATGTTAGTGGATCTTATGAAGTACAACTTGGAACTCCTGGTCGTCAAGGTGAAGTAATTAAGAAACCAAACGGTACTACTCATACATCATTCTTATATAATAACTCTCATTATGCAGAAAAGAAAGCAAGAGACTCCTTTAGAATCTCTAATCCAAATGCTACTGAAGCAGAAGTTAACGCAGCAGTTGAAGACTATAGAAAAAATCAGACCAATAACAAAGGAGATACAGGTTCAATAGTTGCAGATCATATAAGTTGGGCAGGTGTGCTAACACAAGAGGTACATGGTGATGATTGTAAGCTTGTGAGTGGTGATTATGCTCGTACCATTGATGGAGATTACTACCTAAAAGTGACTGGTAATTGTCACTTAGAAGTTGGTGGTGGATTCTTCTTAAGTGCTGAAGGATATGATAAGGATACTAAGAGTACACAGAAGCATACTCTGAAATTTGGATCTGATGTTGATATGAATGTAGTTGGTGCTGCCTATGAAGTTCATAGTTCTGAGTATAGAATTAAATCTACTTCTACTAAGATTACTGGATCATTATATGAGAACTCTTATCAGCAACAGACAAGAAGTGGTGCGGAACTAACCTTTAATGCGGAAAGTTCTGTAGAAATAGCAACACCTCATCTATTACAATTAATTAATACAGAGAAGCAAGCAAGTGTTAAGACTGTAACTGGTATGAGAACTGTAGTAAATGGTGGTTATCAAACCATTATTAATCCAAGTAATATAAAAGACTATTATATTTCTCTTACCAATGAGAAGTCGGCATATAAATCGATTATCCCTGATAAGTATGAGATTAGTGGAACATATACCTACGATGCACTAGGCAGTTCAGGGTCTGTCACATAGACTTGACACCCAACCATATATAATGTATGATGTAAGGGCAAGGATTTTATAATGTCTGATACCGTGGAACACATCTTTATTAACCTCTCTAAACGATCTATAAAGCTCGTTGATGAAGAGGGTTATGAGGAAGTCATTGAATGGAAATGGGATAAAGAAGGATCTGAGGGTTTCTCAGAGACTGTCGCTACCATTTCTGAGCATGTTGACTCCGACCAAGTAACCTACTGTTATGCTAGACAATGACCGATATTCAGGATATTTCAGAAGAGGAAGCAGTAGCGAACCTACCCTTCCTTCTAACAATGACTGAACGTAATCGGACAGTATGGAGAATTAGACGTAAAGATGGTGCAACTGCTTTGCTAACACCTGTGATTCAAAGTGGTCCCCCTGTAGATAATGAAGTTTTAAATCAAGTAGAGGAGTTTCGTAAGGAATTCATTACCAATGACCATTCCAAATTGGCAACATCACAGCAAAAAGGAGCAGAAGAGGCACTTAAAACCTCAGCAACTTCGGCAAGCCAAGAAACGTCTACAAGCATTTAAAAAGAAATGGTTGAAATACACGACAACTTCCTAGATGATTACTATATTGACTATTTGCTGGAAGCAGTAGATGGTCCTGGTATTCCTTGGAAGTATCATCATAATGTTTCAATTCCTACGCCTGGTGATTATGATGAGGGATGGAAATTTGGGTTTTCCCATCTAATATTTGATGCCAAAGCAGGTATCAATTTCCAAGATACTGAAGGAGACGTATGGTTACCTGCCATAATGAAAATGGAAACTCAATTTAACCTTATGAAAGGTTCATTAATGAGATCCAGATTAGATATGACAGTTAGAGCACCAAAAAACGTACTTCATACTCCTCATACAGATCAAAATTTTCCCCACTATACTTTTATTCTTTATATGAAAGACAGTGATGGGGAGACTATCATATATAATGAGACCAACAGAGATGGTCCCCTTACAATTAAGGAGACTATTGAACCAAAGAAGAATAGACTTATATTCTTTGATGGTGATTTGGTACATACTGGGCATTCTCCTTGCAAGACTCGTAATCGTATCCTCTTAAATACTAATTTTTTAAAATGACTAAAAAATCTTTTACTACAGTTGATAAGAAAGGTCGTGAATCGACTTGGGAATGGGATGAAACTCCAGAAGTGCGTAAAGCATTAGAAAAACTACACCAAGACATTAGGGAGGACAAAGATGAGCAACGTAATTGATTTCCCAACAAGAGTGGGAGATAACAGAAGGATTATTTTGTCAGAAGTATTGGCAGAGTATTTACAAGATGGTGCAGGTTATGCTCATGAAGCATTACTTACAGAGATTGAAGAACAGATTAAGTACCATACTATATGCTTAGAAGAAGCAGTAGATTTATACAATATGGTTCTTGGTAATAATAGCGAAGAAGCATTATAAATAGACGTGTAACCAAAAGTGTGATTAATTGAAGTGGCAACTAAAAAGATTTCACAGTTAGAGACAATCTCAGACGCTAACCTGTCGGGTGAAGCAATTCTTCCAGTTGTCGTATCAGATCCTCTAATACCAAATAGAAAAGCAAAAGTAAATCAGTTATTTAAAGGTCTAGCTCAGGGAACTAAAGCGTCTCCTGGACTAGCCTTTGACTTAGATAGGGACAGTGGACTATATCAAACAGCATATGACCAAATAGGAATAGCATTTGGTGATGGTGGTTTGTATATGAGTCGCATTACTAATAGTGGTACAAGTACATCATTGTATATTACTGCTGTTGATGATGTTGTTTCTAATACTGATATTGTTCTATCACCTAAAGGTACTGGTGCTGTTAAAGTAACAGGTCAGTTCTTAATAGATGATGGATCATTTGTTTTGGAAGATGCTCAAGGTCCAAAAGCACGATTTGAAGTAAGTAATGTTGGTACTGGTACTAATACCAGAATCATGACACTACCTGCTATTACCTCTGGTAATGGTACAACTTTAGTTGGTGCTGACACACAACAAACTTTAACTAATAAGACTATCTTAATAGATGAGGATAATTTAGTTCTTGTTGATGGTACTGAAGAAGCAATATTCCAAATTAACTGGGCAATAACCTCTGGTACAAGACGTTCTTACTTCTTACCTGATGGTGGTACAGTTACAACTACTGCTGAACCAACTGCTACTGCATCTACATTATTGGATACAAAAGCAGAACAGATTGCATTGTCTAAGACGTTTGTTAATTTAAAATTAGCAAAGGACGCAGAGACTGCTACTAACTGGTCACAATTTAATACTGCTAATCTAACGGCAAACAGAACTATTACAGTTCCTGATCAAAATATAACGTTGGTTGGTGAAGACTCTACACAGATATTAGCTAACAAAACTATTAAAGCACTGACTCTTGGTGATTCTACGGATGTTACTAAGAAGATTACTTTTACAACTGCTAATCAGAATACACAATCGAATGAAAACGTTGGGTTCCCTGCTACTAATGTCCTAAATAACTCTGGTGCTATCAACGTATTAGTTACTGAACTTGCTACGCAAGATTTAACTAACAAATCACTTGTTTCACCTATAATTAAGTTCACAGGAAATACTGAGGGACAAGTTATACTATCTGCTGAGGGTATCACAGGTCCTAGAACAATTAAGTTCCCTGACGCTAACGCTACTCTGTTATCTACAGAGAACGTTACCCTTGATGATGTTACATTCGGTGCTGGTATCGGTGCTAACAACTTGACTGGTCAAACCAGACAACAACAATTCTTTTACGCTGGATTCTAATAAACAATGGCTAAACAAGGCATACTGGCAAAAGCAAAACCTGGAGCAGCAACGAATACTCTGCTCTACAAAGCACCTATTGATGCCTCGGCTAGTACGGTGCTAAATGTTACTGCCCAAGGTGGTAGTAATACAAGTTTTGACGTTGCCCTCAAAAATTACGATCAAAAATTAACTCTAGGTGCTTCAACTTATAAGTTGCATACAGGAGATGTAGTTACTAATTACAGATATACTCTTAACACACCTCTTCCGTCATCCGCAGGGTTGACACCAGGTGCTACTATTACTACAAGTGATGGTGAAGGTACATTTAAGTTTGAATCATTCTATATTCCTGCATTTACTGAGATAGATGTATTTGCAAGGACTATAATACCTGTAACTGTTGAATCTACATCAGGTACATTTGCTGTAGGTGAAACATTCTCCACAGGAACTGCACCTAATAATACAACAGCATTAATTTATGCTGTTGCTGCTGGATCAGGTAATACTATTGTTCATATTGGTCCTATTACAGTTAATGGATCTGGTGCAACATTTGCTGCTGGTGATAGTGTAGCATCAACTGGTGGTGCATCTGGTACTATTTCAAGTGGTGGTGTTGGAACTGCAAACCCAGAATTTACTCTGAAAGAATCTGGAGGTACAGAGAGAATGTATCTCGGAGTTGATTTAACTATACTTACCGATAGGACATATCGTTTTGATACATCTGACGGAACTATGAGTGGTAGAGATTTTAAACTTTCTACTACTGTTGATGGAGAATATGGTCCTGACTTAGATTTCTCTGCTTCAGGAGATAATGGTACAGAGTATACCACTGGTAAAACTACCAATGGTACTGCTGGATCTGCTGGTGCATATTCACAGTATGATTTCACTCAGGATACTAACCTAAGTGGTAATTTATACATTTATGATGGTGGTACTGGTACTGCTGCTAACGCCAACTATGGTGGATCTGATCGTTATCTTACTACATCAGATAGTTTCACCTATAGTCAACTTTACATCTATGATAAAGAAGGTACTGTAACTGCTGGTTCTTCTACATTCTTATTTGGTGGTGTAACTTATACATTATCTTCTGAGACGACTGGTCCTTACGGATACATTCGTGATTATTCAGGTACTGCTGCTTATGTTATTAAAGGAGTTGGATCTGCTGATTTCACAACCAGTGATACATTCCTAGATGTACCTAAATTAGCAAGTGGTACAAGAACTGAATGTACTATCAGTGCTGTTGCTGTTGCTGAAACTGCGTATGAAACTCAAGAATTATTACGCAAAGATAATGCAATAACAGCAAATACTACTGAAGAAATTAAGTCATTAGTAATCGGTCCTGGTGAACGATTAATTGTGGAAAATAATGATGCTGACTGTTCATTTGTTCTAGTTGGATTTGAAGATGCCTCAACAGGTTTCACTACACAAACTTACCTAATCTCTGCTGCTAACCAAGGAGCAAGTGGATCTGGTGGTTAATTGACCAAATAAATAACTAGAAAGTAGATAAAAAATGTCGCTAACCAGACTCAAGAATATTATTACGTCCAGAACTGGACGTATTATCTACGTCAACCCTGACGATTTCGATGCTTCGGATGCTATAGACAACCGAGGCAACTCTGCGTTGCGACCTTTTAAATCATTGCAACGTGCATTCTTAGAAGTAGCAAGATTTTCATATAGAGTTGGATTAAGTAATGACGAGTTTGATGCTTTTAGTATCATGCTCTATCCTGCTGAGTATGTCGTAGACAATAGACCAGGTGATGTTTTATATACAAACGTTGCACCTATTGATTCTAACTCTAACCTTGATTTAACTTCTCCTAACAATGTACTGTACAAATATAACTCAGCAGAAGGTGGTATTATTGTACCTAGAGGTTGTTCTGTTGTTGGTACAGACCTTAGAAGAACTAAAATAATTCCAAAATACGTTCCATATCCTACAACTTTACCAGCACAAGGTATTAACACAGAAGCACAAGTTCCACCTAGAACAGCAATCTTTAAAGTAACTGGTGGTACATACTTCTGGCAGTTCTCATTCTTTGATGGAGCAGAGGAGGGGGTCTATTTCAAACCCGATTCAGTTAACACTCTAGCACCAAAATATTCCCACCATAGATTAACCTGCTTTGAGTTTGCAGACGGTCTAAATCCCTTATCAACACTGATATCTCAAGGAACTGTACCTAATGCAGATTACTCTGCTGTACCAAATATACTAGAAAGAACTGACCTAGAAATATACTATCAGAAAGTATCTAAGGCATTTGCTACAATTCCTGATACATCTGGTGATCCTTCAACTGACCAAATACAGGCAAGGGTTGAAGAAAATCGAATTGTTGGACCTATTAGTGATGAATATAGAGTATTACAAATTACAAGAAATGGTCAAACCGCAACAGCAGTTACTGTTGATGAGTTTGATAATCCAAGAGAACATGGATTCTCTGTGGGTGTTAATATTAACGTATCTGGTGTTACTGGGTCAACTGGACCACAGTCAGAACCTGACGCAGCGTTATATAATGGATCGTTTACTGTAACATCTGCATCTGGAAACGTATTTACATACCAAATGCAAGGTGAACCAACTGGTAATGCTGTTGGATCAAACATAACAGTTAAGACTGAAATTGATACTGTTGACTCTGCATCACCTTATGCCTTCAACCTATCACTAAGAAGTGTGTGGGGTATGAACGGTATGCACGCTGATGGTAGCAAGGCAACTGGTTTCAAATCAATGGTTGTTGCTCAGTTTACTGGACTATCACTACAGAAAGATGACAGAGCATTTGTTAGATATAACTCATCAACTGGAAACTATGATGTAGCAACATCTGGAGATGGTGCACACTTAGATGGATTTGCTGAGTATAGAAAGGGATGGGGTCATAGACATATATTAGCATCTAATGATGCATTCATTCAGGCAGTTTCTGTGTTCGCTGTTGGATTCCAAGGACACTTTACAGCACTTGCTGGTGCTGACATGTCGATTACGAACTCCAACTCCAACTTTGGTAGTATCGCATTAAGATCTGCTGGATTTAAAGCAAAAGCATTCTCTAAAGATAAGGCAGGTGCACTAACTCATGTTATACCACCTAAAGCTTTAAACGTTATTTCTACAACTGCTACTGGTGCTAACGGAGCAGGAACAATTACACTTGCTAATGATGGTAGTGTTAATGGTGTAATTCAAGGAATGACAGTCACTGGAACTAATGTTGCAACTGGTGCAACTGTAGGATCAGTTAATACAAATACAAGAGTTATTACACTCACTGCAACGAATACGGGTGTAGTTAACGGGAACGTGATATTTGGTGAAGAGACATCTGTTAACTGGGTTAACATTGATATTCAAAGAACAAAAGTAATTAACGCATCACTTGCTGGACAAGGTGGAACTCCTGGTACTAGATTGTATCTCTATGGTTATACTGTAGAAGCATCACCGCCAACAACAAGGGTTCAGGGTTACACAATCGGTGCAAGACAAGATGGTACTGGAAATAGTGCAGTAGCAGATAGGATTAACTGTTTACTTGTTGCTCAAGGTGCATCTGAAGCTTCAGTTCAATCTGCAAGTATATCACCTTATGGTCCTAGTGTATCTGGTAAAGATGCTGGAACTGCTGGATCACCATTACAATATGATAGTTCAACTTATACCATTAGTGGACAAGCGGATACTGTCGGTGGTTGGTATCTATCTGTATCAGCAGTAAATAACGCAATTTATACTACACTTTCTACTAATACTACTTACAATACTGTAAACTTTACACCAACTACATTCCTTAAGAGAATACCTGACCCAAGAGACTTGGCAGATAGAACTTACCGTGTAAGATATGTAATTGATAAGGATAAGACTAACCCATTACCAAGAGATCCTATCTCTGGTTATGTAATGCAACCATTGAATAGTGATACTACATCCTATTCATTAGCTAAGTGTTTCTACATCTATGATATTGAGGTAGTACAAGAGTTTGTAAGAGGTACAACTGATGGTATCTATTACATAACACTTCTTTGTGCATCTATAGCACCTTCAACTTCTAACTTTAATGATAGATTCTTCTCACAAAACGTCAATGAGGTTTATCCTACATTTGACAGAGATAATCCTAAAGCAGATCCTGTTGCTGCTCAGTCAGTTGCAGACAATGAAGTTATTGGATTGGTTAATTCAACTGATGGTGCAACACCAACTCCTAATAAGGATCCAAAACTTTCTATTACTAAGGAATCAATACAATTTATGTTAGGGGATAATGGTTGGACTCAACCAGGTACTACACCTAACTATGACTCTGTTAACAGTAGATTGTCTAATGTTGAATTAACTGCAAGAGCAGGTGATGAAGAAGTAAGAAAGATTAATATACGAGAAAATAATGATGGTACTGTAGCACCAATCAACGTTGAGTTTAGACGACACTCAATTCTAAGATCAGGAAACCATACGTTTGAATACCTTGGTTTTGGTCCAGGTAACTACAGTACAGCGTTCCCTCAAACACAGGTTGAGACTCTATCACAAAACCAAGTTAGATTCTCTCAGTCAATTAAAGAGGAAGCAGGTGTTGCTTTCTACTCAGGACTGAACTCAAATGGAGACCTATTCATTGGTAACCAAGTTATCAACCCAGTCACAGGTCAGATAACTTCTGAAGATATTGCACAGTTGAACGTTGTTGGTGAAGAGAACACAACTATTGAAACTTTCTCTGAATTGGTACTAACAGATAAACTAACCGTAATTGGTGGTGCATCTAACCAGTTAGAATCTATATTTGCTGGTCCTGTTACATTCCAAGCACAAACAACATTTACAAATAATATTTCGTCAAGAAAAATTTCTTACTATAACCAAGATGGTACAGTAATTAAGCAAACATTACTTGCACCAGCAAATGCAAGTGGATTACCAGATTTCTCTAATATCACAGGATATGATACACCTGCTGATGGAGACTTAGTATATAATATTAACTGGCAACCAGGTAATTCTCTTGGATGGATCTATTATGGTGGAGTCTGGAAAGAGTTTGGTTTAACTGATACTGGTAATATTAATGTTGCAACTGATGGTACAGGACATTTAGGTCTTGGTGAAGCACCTGATTCAACTTATAGACTTAGAGTTAATGGTTCAGTAAGAATTGATGGAGACTTAGTTGTAACTGGTAGAGGTGGTGTTTCTGCTGATAAGTACATCACTAAAACATATACAGGTGATGGTACTACATTAACATTTGCTGTTACTACCTATAGTGGTGGCATCAAACACTCTGATGATTCACTCTTAGTATTCCTTAATGGTGTTGCTCAGATAGCAGGTACTAACTATACTGTTGATGCTAATGGTGCTAACGTTGTGTTCTCATCTGGAGATGCACCTTTAGCTTCAGATACAGTTCATATCTTAGAACTACCTATCTAAATAGTACGGAGGATTATAGAGTGCTATGGCAATATCAAGAATTAGTGGAAATCAGATTTCCACATCAACAAACGCAATAATCTCAACCCTGAGTTTTCTTAATACTAATAGTGTATTGAGGGTTCCTGCAGGTACTACTGCTCAAAGACCAACTGGTGTTAGTGTAGGAACATTACGTTTCAACTCTACATTAGATGCTGCTGAAATATACAAGGCAGATGATGGTACTGGTAGTGCTGGTTGGGCACCTATATCTGGTGGTGGACCTTCATTAGGATCTGATAGTGTTATTAGAACTAATCCTAATGCTATTGCTGAAAATATAACTGTTGGACCTACTGCTGGTGCAGAATATGCTAACGGAATGAGTGCTGGACCTATAACAATTAACTCAGGTTTCACTGTCACGGTAGAATCAGGTGGAGCGTGGAGTGTTAGATAATGAGTGCTGAGTTAAACGCTGCAAATTTACAAGGTATATCGCCAAACTTCAAGGTAACCTTGACGAAAGAATCGACGTTATCAACACAAGCAGACTTCCGAGTAATCGCACAGGATTTTCATCCTATACCTTTATCGGAAGCAGATAATTATTTTGCCCATAAATTTTACCCTTTAGACATTTATAGTGCTAATCCTGATGTATTTGCACAGACAGGTGTTGCTGGTTTTGGAATTACAACTGCTAATCAAGCATCTCTTAGTAGAGATACTTCAGTAACAGATTCGCCTGTAGGTGGTGTACCATTAAAGATGGTAGTAAATGGAAATGATCCTTATACTCTGTCATATAATAATTCACAATGGAATGTTGCTGATGCAAAGCAAGGTGATACATGGACATTCAGTGTATATGCCAAGGCAGATCAAGCAACAACTGGTGAATTGTTTATATTTGAAGTAAATGCTGCTGGTGGATATAATACTGCACCTGCTGTTGGTATAAGCATAACAACTTCATGGCAAAGATTTTCATTTACAAGAACATTTACAACTGCTGCTGTAGCAATTCAAGTAAGACTTGATGGACCTAATAGTGGTGGTGCTGGTAGAACAATATGGTGGGATGGAATACAAGTAGAAAAATCTGCTACAGCAAGTCCATTTTCTCCAGGTACTAACAAACAAATGGAGAGTAGACTACGTGAGACTGGTAGTCTAAAATTTAATGTTAGAACTAAATCACTTGAAGCATATTCTGCTGGTGATTGGAAACTAACAGGTGGATCATCTAATGCGGGAGGTCTTTTAGGTAGTTTTGGAGTTGGAAAAGGATTTACAGTAGCAGAAGGTGCAGATGACACTAATCATAGCAATTACACCAATAGTGCAATGCCAACTTTATATGAAGGAATAAGATATAATGATGGTCAAAGTGGTGATGAAACAAGAGGTGCAACATCTAATACTCGTCATCCTTTAGAGTATGTTTCATCAACAAGTTCTAGTGATTTTGCATTTCATACAGGACATAGTAGTCCTGGTAATGTTGCTTGGCCCCAGTATTATGCAGTTAAAGTAAGTGAATATGATTATGGTAAGGTATTAAATAGAGTTAGATGGTATAAACATGGTAACGCTATTGGTAATGTTGATGTGTATGGAACCAATTTAGATGTTGATAGAACTAATTTTACTGATACAGCACAGTATTGGAATCATTTAGGTAGACTTCATTTCGGTGGATCAGGTTCTGGTAGTGAGGGTGGACAAAGAACCCAAAACTTTACTAATGCTTATGGATACCGTTGGTATATGTTAGAAATGATCGATATTAATAGTTCTGCTCTAGCATATCCTCAAATTGGTACTAGAGGCGGTTGGGCTATGTACCCTCTAACATTTGATAAGGTGTAGAAAATGAGTCAATTAAACGTTGGTGCATTAAGTGGTATAGCATCTACTGTAGATCAGATAAATCTGAGTACAGGACATACTTTACAGATTGATGGTAATTTAAAATTCAATCATACGGGAGGTAATAGACTTCCTGTTGGTACGACAGCAGAAAGACCTGCCAGTCCTGAAGCAGGTTATTTTAGATTTAATACATCTAATAGTAGTTTTGAAATACACACTGGAAAAGAATGGATAAACGTAGGTGCTGCTTCTGGTAGTGGAGTAGGATCGTATTCTTCCCCTGCTGCTAATGGAAGAAAGATAATGTCAGCAGGTCTTGGGTCTGGATATTATTGGATTCAACCTATAGGATATGATGAACCAAGGTATTGTTACGTTGATAATGATCTCTATGATGGTGGATGGGTTTTAATTAATTCTATTGGTTCTTCAGGAACGAATCATTATGATACTTTTGAATCATCAAACTTATATAACGCTACAGTTGATGGAGTGAACACTAACTATGTTCCTTACTCTGGTTCTGGATATAGTAGTTCTTCAACAAGGAAGCATGATGATTGTTTTGTTAGAGACTTAATGAGTCATATGAATGGTGGAGAAGAAATATTTAATATAAGAATTGCAAGAAATGGTGCAGGTCCACCAGGTGGTGTATATGATACATACAGTGGTGGTACTACATCTGATTGGAGGTATGCTTCATTTATTAGATACCGTGGTGGATGTCAATACTGGTCTTCGTTAAATACTGGTGGGGATAATCGTCAGGGTGATAGAGAAGAAGGAGTCTTCAGTGTATCACATGTATATCCTTTCAACTGGGAAAAACCTGGTGGTTGGGGTCATATAAGATTATATAATAATAGTTACAAGGTTTGGGACTATCATTCAAACCCTTCTAATTATCAAACCTCTCGTTATGGTAACAATAGAGTATTATTTGGATATACAGGTAGTACATCTAATGGTATCTATGGTAGTGCTGCTGCCTTTAGTAACAATCAAGGTAATCCAGGTTATTTATTTGTAAGATGAGTACAGTTAGAACAGAAAAATTAGTTGCTAATTCGGATCATAATTTTGAGATCCAAATGGGACCAACTGCCCATATGAATATATTGGGTGGTCTTGCTATAGATAAAGATTCTGGTTTAGTTTTACCTTCTGGTACTACAGCAGAAAGACCTGCTAGTCCTGATGCTGGTACTATTAGATTTAATACTACTGAAGGTACAGTTGAAGGTTGGGATGGTGGTCAGTGGTTAAACTTGATGACACCTGAAGGAGGTTCTACTACTGGTGGATCTTCTGGTCCTGATATTCCTAGAAAGGGATTGGTATTATGGTGGGATTGTCAAAATCCAGCATCCATGAAACAAAATGCAAGTGATCAGGATGCAAACTATCTCTATGATGTAAGTGGTAATGGTTATCATGCTGGTATACCAACAGATAGAATAACAAGTGAAAGTATTAGTGGTAAGACTGTTTACTATCTCGATTTCTCTGAGAATGGTAATGGTTGTGCTAAGGCAGATACTGGAACTTTTTGTGATACTCCCTATTATCCTCATTGTACTTGGATTTTCTTCATGAAGTGGAGAAATACTGATGACCAATGGAGAACACCATTAAGATCTCGTTCTAGTGACCATCATATTATTGTGCAGTCAGGTACTAAAAACCTTGGTATGTATGATAATGATGCTACAGGATTCAATGATACTGGTTATGATATAAATCAGTTTCCTGATTGGAATAGTAAGTTTAATATGTACACATGGAGATTCTCTTCATATGAATCTGGAACTTACTCACCTAACTATCAGTGTTATTTTAAAGATGAAGCAAATGCTCGTGCTACTATGAATAGTAGTAATACTAGATACAATAGAGGTGCTTATCATATAGGTGCATGGGGTAGAGGTAACAGAAATCCTCATGACACATCTCAAAATGCAGGTGATATTGCTGGTGTAATTCATTACAACAGACACATTACACAGACAGAGAGAACACAAATATATGATTATTACAAAGGAACATTCAATATCTGATAAATAGAAGGAAGGATAGAATTACGACATGTCACAGTTAAATGTAGATAAAATTGTATCACTAAGTGGTGGAGGTGGCACTGCTGAATTTCAGTTGGCATCCAATGGAAACTTTAACTTCGACGCTGGTACATTCTACGTAGATTCAGCAAATAATAGAGTCGGTATTGGTACTACAACACCAAGGACTACAGTAGATTTTGCTACTACGGATGCTATGATAACACCGAAAGGTACAGTAGCACAAAGACCTGGATCTCCTGTAGAGGGTATGTTCAGGTACAATAGTACAGATCAAACCTTTGAAGGTTACTCTAAAAATAGTTCTACAAACGTATTAGAGTGGGGACCTATTGCTGGTTCTGGTGGAGGTACACCAGATCAATCTACTAACAGATATAGTGATAACTATTCTGTTAATGCAGTATTGAAATCTGATGGTACTGATGCTTATTGGTCATTAGACGGTACAGATACCGAATGGTCAATGGCAAGAATTTGGACACATGGATATGTAGGAGGAGGATATAAGAACTCATCACCTTGGAATAATGTTAATAGATGTCTTCATGCTACAGATACATGTACTAACTTAGGTAATACTTTGGATAGATCTGGTGCTTACATGGCAGGATCATTCTCAGATCATAAGCACTGGTTTCACTCAATGGAGAACACATATAGAGGAAACTCTAATTATACCAGTGGATTTAGTATGGTTAATGAAGCAGGTATATCACATTTGAGTCAATGGGATATGACTGTAGGTAGAGCATCTATGGGATCATTCCAAGACCATGAATTTGGTGGTGGATATTCATATCTAGTTGGTGGTGGTAACGCAAGAACTGACGCTATGAATCTTAAGACTGAGACCATGAGGACTACAGGGTTCCCACCAAACCAAGATGATGGTGGTGTTGACCCAACATGGGGTGGTAATGGTAGATTGATGGGATGGAACAAGAGAGATAATACTCGTCAAGGATTTAGATGGGCAAATGAATCATGGACATCATGGAATCATGGTCCTGGTGGTAATGGTTGGAAAAAAATTCTCGCCACTATGTTAGGTCATATGTACGTTGGTACTGGTAATAATGCACAGAATGGTAATCAAAAGTGTGATGATACTACTGGTATTCAGATGCGTGGTCTAAACTTTGGTCCTATGGGTGAAGAAAACTTTATGACAGGTATGAGAAAGGGATATATGTTAGGCAACTATAATGGTTCCCAGAACAATAATACCTTTAAGTGTAATTATGCAAATGATGGTATAACTAATCTTGGTGGTACATCACAACCTCAAGGACATGCAGGTATGAGTTCTGCTCACTGTTCATCTGCCAGTGCAATATCTACTATAAATGATGCTGGTACTATATTACGTGATTACGGTACATCTATTCCTAACTTCTAATGGCAACTAAACCTGACATAATCGTAACTGATCAAGAAAAGTTTCCTCTTGTAGCACAATGGGGAAAATTAATAGGTGGCAACCTTGGATTAGAATACTATGAACTTGATGATGAGTTCTTTGATTATATACCACAGCATATAAATTTTTTACGATTCAGTAATCAACAAGGTACTTATGGTAAGAACCTATGGGGTGAAGTAAGATCACAAAAATCATCTTACAATGCTGAACCTATTGAAGATGATGATGGTAATAGCATCCAGATTAAAGAAAAGGAAGCAGTAGATAGTAATATTGTTTCTACTCATGTAAAACCTTTCATGGAGGCGGTAATTACTCTAAAGGTACAAGAGGTTTTTGAGAAAAGATATAATGTATTGCGTACTAAATATAGTACGTTAGAAGATGCTACTTGGGATGATCAACTTTCTGAGTCAAAAGCATATATCGCTGACAATTCCACATCTGTTAAACTTATAGATAAGTTAGCAGAGGTTAGAGGATTGACAACAGCAGATTTTGCTGCTAAAGTAGTTCAAGCACAGGATGATTGGAAAACTAAACTTTATGATCTTGCAGTCCAAGAACAAAAAGTTATTGCCAAACTAAAATCGTCTGCTAACGTTGCCGATATTAATGTCTTCCTAGAGGATTATTTCGGTGAAGAACTAACCAAACAACAATGTTTAGATTACGGAAGGTGTATTGAAAATGAGTCAGGAGTCATCGTTAGGAAGGATGGACAAGAACCCAAGTACGGGACCCAGTTCTGATCCTCAAGCAATATCATTTATTGACCAGACTTTAAAGGATCTTGATAATATTGATCCTTGGAATGGGTTATCAGAATTTGACAAAGAATTGATTCAATGGTCTGATTCACAATTTTTTGGTCAAACAGAATTTCAAAATAAATTTTTCGTTGTAAACTCACAAGTGACTCCTTGGCGACAAATGCGTCAAGCGATCATGGAGATACAAACACGTCTTAATGCACTACAGAAAGTTACTGTTCAATATAAGCGTACTTTAAATGACATTAAGAGATGTGAGTATGAGAGAGAACAAGAAGAGAATGAATTTTATAAACAAGATAAGGTTTATGAGATAGAAATACTTCAACTTGATGTTCAAGTATGGAGGAATAAGATGCGTCAATCTAAAGAAGAGATTAATGGTCTTCTAAAAATTATTAAAGAGAAGACAGGTGGTGAAGTTGAACTTGATAAATTGAAGCATACTATTGTTGATAAGGACATAGAAAGGGAAGAAGAGCATAAGTATTGGATTGCTAGGATGGCAAAACAATCTGCAATGGATTTACTAACTACTGGTAGAATACAGGCAGGTAACTTAGATAGTATGCTTATGATGAATCCTGCTGACCAAGCAGCGATAGCAGATTTAGCATTAACATATTCTACTGCTATGAATACTTCATTAAATAAGTTGAAAGGTGCAGCAGAAGAAAAGGTCGATAAGATGTTGGAAAATAGACCACCAGCAATGTTTGATACAGCAGGAGTGCTAACTGATTATGCCGAAAACAATATCACCGATAGAATTGAAGCAGAGAAATCTCTTCAGTCTACCGATAAATCCGAAACTAACTCCTGAGTATATTGAAGAATCGTTTATACCGTTTCTTAAAAAACACGACCATTTAATATACGATTTATATTTTACCTCTCGTATGCCACCCTTTATGCAAGATGCAATGGGTGAGGTATTCTCTACGATAAATGATGCTCAACAAGTAGTAAAAAATTCACTTTTTATTATGCAGCAGACAGGTATTCCCCTATCCGCTACATTTAATAATATATGGATTAGACCAGATCAAAAGAACCTAGACACGTTTATTCAAAATTTTAGGTTTCTATATGATAATGGTGTAAGGATAGCAACCATACCTCATACTTCATGGGTTTCAACTGGTCAAATACAACGAGAGTATCCAGATTTATACATTAAGAATACAATCTTGCGTGAAGTATCTAAAGCGAATGAGATTGTATCTCTTGCACAGGTAGGATTTGATTACATCAACTTAGATCGTGATGTAATGAGAGATAGAGAATTATTAGATAGACTTAAAACTGCAAAGGAATATTGTGCAGAGAAAGGGAAACCAGTTAAATTATCATTGCTAGTCAATGAACACTGTTGGGGTGGTTGTCCTATCATGCCAGAGCATTATCAATATAATAGTACAAGAGAAGGATCACAACCTCAGTATTTTAATTCAGAGATTAGTCGTATATCATGTTCAACTTGGGATGCTTATGATTCTTCACATGTATTAAAAGAAGCAAACTTACCACCTTGGAAAGAAGATTGGGAAGAGTTCTTAGATGTTATAGATGTATTTAAAATGCACGGTAGAGAAGATGCCATGCGTTTAAAGGAATCTATGGATCTTATCGAGAGATGGGAGAAAGGTAACGATATATTATATCCTGAGTATAAGAAGTATATGAAGGATATTAAACTCAAGGAGTCACCTATAAATAATTGGCGAACCAAAATAAAAACATGTAAGTTTGACTGTTGGGATTGCAATTATTGTGAGACTGTGGTAGAATTTGCAATGAAGAAAGAAAAAAGAGAAATGAATCCTCTCGTTGATAGAGTAATAAAATCTATTGCTGCTGCTACTGAAGGTAAATCCAAGTTTAATCCAGAAGGATATGACGTATTAGGATTGAGTTCAAATAAGATTAGGCATTTTTTAAACAATCTATGTTCAGAACGTGGCACAGTATATGTTGATGCTGGTTGTTACATGGGTAGCACATTATTTGCTGCTCTTATGGGTAATGAATCAGTTAAAGCATATGCTATAGATGATTATCAGTCAGGCATAGTATATCCTAAGCAGAGAAATATGCACGACAGATTTCATGTAGAGAATCCTGTTGATGAGATGGTTAAAAATGCAGAGAAGTGGATGAATATCGACTGCTCTGTAGGATTTTCAGTTAGACCACTTATTGAAGTTCAATTTAATAAAGAAGAACGTCCTAATGTCATTTTCTATGATGCTGACAATGAAGATAGTATGTCAGATAATTTGGATCATCTACATGAACAAGCAGATAATAGTTACATCTTAGTTGTTGATGATGCTAATTTTAATGGTGTTGTAGAAAAGACACAGAAATTCTTAGAAGATAAGAATGTAGTCTTTGAACGATTAATAAGAACTGAGATTTCAGAAGATGAGAATGATTGGTGGAATGGTGTTATGATTGCTGTTATTGAAAAATGAAGGTTATAGATAGATTCTTATCAGAAAAAGAATTTGAAAGATTGAAGTCTGAAATGATGGCGTATAATTTTCAATGGCACATGTCAAAAATTGTAGATGATAATGAAGCGAATAAAGCAAGAAATATGCAATTCATTCATATGTTCTACGAAAGACATGCACCTGTTGATGATAGTGTGAACATGTTATTTCCAATCCTTCAAAGATTACAACCTATCGCTCTTCTTAGTATTAAAGCAAATTTAATGCCAGGACAAGATAGAATAATAGAACATGGTATGCACATAGATATAACGGACATCAAGGATAATCCTTGGATACGTACTGGTATATTATACATGAATACCTGTGATGGTTACACTAAGTTTGAGGATGATACTAAAGTAGAATCTGTTGAAAATAGATTCGTATCATTTCCTCATAGTACACGCCATACTGGTACTACATGTACTAATATGGAATTTAGAATGGTTATTAATTTTAATTATGTTGTCAGCGATTCTCAAGAATGAACTCTACATGGGTTATATATTTGGTATTATGATCCTTGGTGGATTCATAAGACAATACCATGTATTAGATGACGTTTACTCACTCATTAAAAGATATGTCAAGGATAATCGCATCCTCATTATTCTTACTAGCATTTTCGGTGGTGTACTACCTATTCCTGGTAGAGTTGCACTCTCAGCACCTTTATTAGATGCCATAGCACCAGAAAATAAGAGAAAGAGAAGTGAGTTTGGTATTATTGATTATCTTTCTACTCATCATTACTATTGGTGGAGTCCACTTGAAAAGACTGTGGCACTACCTATGGCAGTCAT